>JACLAC010017157.1_pt1 | contig 95727 bp, 95 predicted proteins | sample 8027881 | NCBI WGS metagenome assembly JACLAC01 (sample SAMN15725517, study PRJNA655200) | protist metagenome | isolation source: fluorescence activated cell sorting (FACS) single amplified genomes of... | place: Spain: Blaines Bay Microbial Observatory, Mediterranean Sea | collected 2016-01-19
GCTGGATAGATTGGGATGCTAGAACTTAGAGTTCAAGGAAGATGTTCTGAAGGCAAGAATTGGCAATATTCTTTTGCTGGGGATTTGAAGAACAGGAGATAAAGTTGAAAAAGCTTGCTAGGTCAGGCTCCTCAACTGGTTCAATATCTGTCTGATTCTCCACAGAGAAGAAAAATTTTAAGATAGAGACCGCTTAGAATGCTCACTCACTTCGGAATGAAGGCCTTTGGGAAAAGGGGCTACATTCAATCAATTTACGGAAACATAGCTAAGCGAGAGAATTTTTAACTCCACGCTGCCACTAGGTTTTTGCCATTGGACCAGATCTCCTACCTGAGCCCCCAATACCGCCTTGGCCAGTGGAGAAACCCAACTAATTAGTTGTTGATTGTTCAGCGCCTGGTCTTCCCCAACAATCTGGAACTTGCGGATGTTTTCACCTTCCAGCACCTCAACCCACATTCCAAAGCACACTTGCTCCGAAGAATTGTCTGGTGGAATCACCAAGATTGCCTGCGTAACTCGTTGCCGCAGATAGCGCAGATCTCTTTCGACACGGGCAAGAGCCTGCTTGGTGGACATCTCCTCTTTGCCTTGCAGCCGCTGTCGTTCTGCTTCTGCGTTCTGCAATTGTTCCTGCAAGAGCTGCTGACCACGGGGAGTTACGTAATTTGGATGTGGACTGATTTTGCGTTCCGGAAGGTCATCAGCGACTTCGTCACCATCGGGTTCCTTGACAAAAGCCCGTGACATCATGGACTCCGGTGAGAAAGATAAGGTGAAGGGTATTGCAGAGAAAGAATACTAAAGCTTAGCCGAAGACTTGTTGAAACCCAACTCATGGAGACTGCTGAGTCCTGTCTCTAGGTCTTCCTCTCGCAGTAGCAACCAATCTTTTGAAAAGGTGGATACTAGCAAAATGTTGAGTTGATGGCTCGCCAATTTTGAGGCGATGGCGGCGAGGAAACCTGGTGTTTCAAATGGGGTCGACATCTTGAATTCCAGCAAGCGGAACCAACGCTGCTGCTTTAAAATTTGGGAAGTCAGCAAGTCAAGCTTGTCCTCTGTGGTGATCACACTGACTTCTTCAGCCTCATGAGTAACAAGAAAATGAGGTTGGGGGTTGGGACATTCTGCTACCTGAAGCACTGCATAGCGCAGGGGGTAAAGAACAAAGGGGCTTTGCTCAATGGTTTCCTGAAGGGTAGGAGATGCTTCTTTCATGAGTGACTTTCTACCTATCTTTAAGAAACACAGGGATGGAGGGACAGTTTTGAGGAATAGGCCTGCAAAAGCTTGGCAGAATCCTAGGTTGAAATGCTGAAACAGGCCTCTTGTTGTCTAGATCTTTCCTCATTTCTGGGCTTAGGCAGCTTTGGATTGGCTCGCTAGTTTACTAATGGCTCTTTCAAATGCATCAAGTCCCTGCGTCATCTCTTCTTCTGTAATCACCAAGCTGGGGGCCAAGCGCAGTACATCGGGTCCGGCCACCAAGACCATCACGCCTTCATCGTGGGCGGCTTTCATGACTTCTCCGGCCTTACTAGCCCAGCTATCGTTCATCACACAACCAAGTAACAGGCCGAGTCCACGGATCTCCTTGAAGACTCCATATTGTTCCCCGATTTGCTTCAGCCGACCTTGGAACCACTCATGCCGTTGCTTAACCCCTTCGAGGACTTCAGGTCGGTTCACCACATCAAGGACTGCCTCAGCCACTACACTCGCCAGTAGGTTTCCTCCGTAGGTAGTGCCGTGCGTGCCAACGCTGAAGTGTTCGGCTATTTTCGCCGTGGTCAGCATCGCCCCGATAGGGAATCCTCCTCCCAAACTCTTGGCACTGGAGAGAACATCGGGAGTGATGCCATAGTGCTGGTAGGCGAAGAGATGACCGCTACGGCCCATTCCACTTTGCACTTCATCAAAAACGAGCAAGGCTCCATGCTGGTCACAAAGCTCTCGGGCAGTTTGTAGAAATTTTTGTTTGGCAGGTAGCACGCCACCTTCCCCCTGGATGGGTTCTACCATGATTGCGCAGGTTTTGTCAGAAACAGCGGCTCTCAGGGCATCACAGTCGTTGTAAGGCACATGGTGGATGCCTCCTGGTTTTGGACCAAAGCCTTCTGCATACTTCGGTTGACCACCCACACTGACGGTGAAGAGAGTCCGTCCGTGAAATCCGTTGAAGGTTGCAATGATTTCATCCTTTTCCGCACCAACAGTGTTATAGGCATAGCGGCGGACGAGCTTGAGGCAAGCTTCATTCGCTTCTGCTCCAGAGTTGGCAAAAAAGACCCGTTCGGCGAAGGTCGCTTCACAGAGCTTGCGAGCCAAACGCAGGGCAGGTTCATTGGTGTAGATGTTCGAGATGTGCCAGAGTTTCCCAGCCTGCTCCTGTAGTGCCTTGACCAGTGCTGGATGACAATGTCCGAGTGAAGTCACTGCAATGCCTCCGGTTAGATCAACACGTTCTAGTCCTTGTTGATCCCAGATTCTTGAGCCCTCTCCACGCACTGGAATGAAAGACATGGGGGCGTAGTTGGGTACCATGAACTGGTCAAAATCACTACGATTGACGGTCTTATTTTCCATCATCTCTCTCGAAAGGTTGGGTTATTCAGGCTTGGATGTCTTGAGTCAGCATCACCACGCGCTTTGCTCCGCCCTCGGTATCTTGCTGTCCAACTTCTACAAAGCCAAGTTGTGCATGGAACGTCTCTGAGATCAGATTCGGTGGACGCAGATTGACTTCACAGGCGAGCGTTGGGTAGCGTCCCTGGATTAAGTTGATGACAGCAGCATAGAGTTCGCGACCAAGACCCTGACGGTGAAAACTGGGCACAATAGCGATGCGATCCACGTAGGCAAAGTGAGCGTAGCGTTGGCGAAACCAGCCAAAATTAACGCTGTCGTATTCGGCAGTTTCATCAAGTACCAGGATGAAACCAGCCAACTCACCTTGGGAGCTACGGGCAATCCCGGTGTAGATCGATTGTTCTCGTAGCGAAGCGAGCTTGGCTGCGGTAAGTGAGCTGACATGGGGCACAGCAGCTTCATTCAAAGCGAGGATCTCTGCCTCGTCGGCTTGCGTTGCAATACTGATTTGGAAAGAGGAGGATTTCATGCTGCTCGTTGTTGATCGTGGTAATTGGCAGCGAAGCCGTCTATTCTGATTGGGTCTTCACAAGGAGTTACTGATGGACCCTAGCCTTCTTGCGCAACTCAAGCAACTAGAATTGCGCCTCAAGCCCTCCCGAGCCTCATCGATGTTGGGTCGACACGAGCTTCGTCACCGCGGTCGAAGCCTTGAATTTGCTGGCTATCGTGAGTATCGGCCAGGCGATGACCTGCGGGAATTGGACTGGAAACTTCTGGGCCGCACTCAGCGGCACTACATTAAGCAGCGAGACACACACAGTCCCGCAACAGCGTTGGTTCTGTTGGATACTTCACCTTCGATGCAGTTGCAATCCCCAGATGCGGAATTCAGTAAATTGCGAGCAGCGCAGTTGCTGGCGTTTGGTCTGTTGTTTACACTCCAGCGCCAGGGTGACCGCTTCAGCTTTCAACTTCTTGATGGTGCTCCTGTCCCTCCCCCTCGTTCCACCCGAAGAGCGTTTCTCCATGCTCTTGAAAGGCTGGAAAATCCTAGTCCCAATGAGGTTCCCCAACTACCTACCTTGCAGCCTCTTTCTTTCGATCATGTCTATCTGATTTCAGATTTGTTGAGGCCTCCTGCCCAATTGGAGAGTTGGTTTAACACACTACGCCTTGTCGGGCGGGAGTGTCAGTGCTTGCGAGTTTTAGATCCGTTGGAGTTGGGGGAAGGAGAAAACCCAGATTATTTGCAGCACCTCGAAAGCCCAGAGCGAAAAAGGCAAATGCAGTCTGCCGATTGGTCTCGGTATCTTGAGAACTTTGAGTCACATCGAAGACAGATTCACCAATTTTGTCGTCAGCAGAACCTACCTTTGCATGAATGCGTGACTCGCAAATCAGTACTCAATGAAATCCAAAAAATCTTGTTACGACTCTGATCGGCTGTAGTGGGAAGCTTGTGTGGGAATTAGCGCAGTTGTTCACAAAGTGGAACCAATGTTTCAAACAACTCATCCATTTCGAGAGGCTTGGTGAGTAGTTTCACATTGTAGGGTGCGAGGGCTTCTGCAAACTCTTCATCATCATGGGCACTGATCGCAATCACGATCTGAGAGTGTGATTTTTTACGAATGTGGTCAACCAACCGTAGTCCACTCATGCGAGGCATGCTCAGGTCCGTCAAAACGATATCGTAATCCCGCTCATCCATTTTGTTGAGAGCTTCCTGGCCATCTTCTGCAGTGTCGACCTCGGCAAACAGGTTCTGCAGTAGAAACTGGAAAGACTCTCGCAAAGCAAGTTCATCTTCTACGATCAGGACGCTTAAATTCTTTGTGAGAGCTAAGATTTTTTCTAAATCCATGAATTCTCTAAGGATGTGTTGGCAAAAGCCACTTACGTTCACATAATTTGTGAGAGTTTGCAATGGTTAGGCTACAGAATCATTGCGCTAATACTATATAATTGCCTGAAAAATGGACTACGATCTCTCTTGCATTTTGAATTATAAACTCGCAACAAAAATGTTCGAAGAGAGCTGGTTTTGATGAAGCAATTAGGAGCAGATTACTTACAATATTTTAGCAGAGTTTTGAATAAGCCTAATTTTTGGCGAAGCGATGGGTTACCAACTCTTGATTATAGTGACATTGACAGATAACTTAGTCGTTTTTGCTATGCCTCTGGCTGAGAGTTTCTTCAGCATCAACTATCGCTTTGAGAACATGAAGGAAACGCAATGAACACACCGGTCCATGACATTGATCCTCAAGAAACGCAAGAGTGGCAAGAGGCCTTGGAAGCCGTAATTGCCAACGAAGGCAGGGAGCGGGCTCAGTATCTAATGCGTCAACTGATTGATCAGGCGCAAATTGCTGGCGTTGATACTCCTTACTCTGCGTACACACCTTACCAAAACACGATCCCTAGAGAATTGGAAGCCAGACCAGAAGGCAATCCAGACGTGGAGGAGCGCCTGCAGGCATTTGTACGCTGGAATGCAATGGCGATGGTCCTCAAGGCGAACAAAGAGAGTTCGGAACTTGGAGGGCACATTGCCAGTTACGCCTCTTCTGCCTTGCTCTATGAAGTAGGCTTTAACCACTTCTGGCACGCGCGTCACGACGCCCATGGCGGTGATCTCGTTTATTTTCAGGGGCATTCAGCCCCGGGAATATATTCGAGGGCTTTTCTAGAAGGTCGACTCAGCGAAGACCAACTGCTAAATTTTAGACAAGAAGCTGGAGGCAATGGAGTTTCCTCTTACCCACATCCTTGGTTAATGCCAGAATTTTGGCAGTTTCCAACTGTTTCCATGGGATTGGGTCCGATTATGGCGATCTACCAAGCGCGCTTCCTCAAGTACCTTCACAATCGAGGTTTGGCAGACACCAGCAACCGGAAGGTCTGGGCATTTCTTGGCGATGGCGAAACCGATGAGCCAGAAACCCTAGGAGCTATCGGCCTAGCAACCAGAGAGAAGTTGGATAACTTAATTTTTGTGGTTAACTGTAATTTGCAGAGACTAGATGGTCCTGTTCGAGGAAATGGCAAGATTATACAGGAACTTGAGGGTGCCTTCCGAGGTGAGGGTTGGAACGTAATCAAAGTGCTCTGGGGTGGAAATTGGGACTCTCTACTAGCTCAAGACCCGAAAGGTTTGTTGCGCAAGCGGATGGAAGAGTGTGTTGATGGTGAGTACCAGAACTTTAAGAACAAAGGTGGCGCCTACACCCGTGACAATTTCTTTGGCAAATATCCAGAATTGCTGGAGATGGTTTCGAATATGACTGATGACGAGATCTGGAAATTGAAGCGGGGTGGCCACGACCTTTTCAAAGTGTACGCTGCCTATCACTCTGCCGTGAATCACCAGGAACAGCCGACCGTGCTGTTAATGAAGACGGTCAAGGGCTTTGGAATGGGTGCTTCGGGAGAAGCCGCGAATCCAAGCCACCAGCAAAAGAAGATGTCTAGTGATGATCTTTACAAGTTCCGTGATCGCTTCAGTCTTCCCATTTCTGATGAGCAGGTCGCCAAGCTTGAGTTGGTCCGCCCAGACGATAGCACTGAGGAGATGCAGTATTTAAGAGAGCGTCGTGGAAAACTCGGTGGGTTCCTGCCAATGCGCTTGCAGCGCGGAGATGAACTCAAGGCTCCAGAACTGAGCACCTTTGATCGTTTGCTGAAGGATTCTGGTGATCGAGAGATGTCCACAACCCAGGCATTGGTCCAGGCAATGACCATGCTGACCCGTGATAAGGAACTTGGCCCACGCTTGGTGCCAATTGTTCCAGACGAGGCCCGGACCTTCGGGATGGAGGGGATGTTCCGCCAAATTGGAATCTATGCTCACGAAGGACAGAAGTACGAGCCGGTTGACCGTGATCAGTTGATGTACTACCGCGAAGATCAGAAAGGCCAATTGCTGCAGGAAGGAATCAACGAAGCGGGGGCGATGTCATCTTGGATTGCAGCAGCAACTTCCTATAGTTCCTCGGGCTTGCAGATGATTCCGGTATACATCTTCTACTCGATGTTTGGATTCCAACGAATTGGAGATCTTGCCTGGGCAGCAGGCGACATGCAGGCCCGTGGTTTCCTAATTGGAGCAACCTCCGGTAGAACGACCCTAAACGGTGAGGGTCTGCAGCACGAAGATGGACACAGCCAGATCCTGGCAGCCAACATTCCCAACTGTATTTCCTACGATCCAACTTTTTCACATGAGGTGACGGTCATCTTCCAAAATGGCCTCTACCGCATGAATGAGTTGCAAGAAAACGTCTTCTATTACATCACCACTCTGAACGAAAATTATCCACAACCAGGGATGCCTGAAGGACAGGAAGAGAACATCCTCAAGGGCATGTATCGATTCCAGGAAGGCAAGCCGGGCAAGCTGAGAGTGCAGCTTTTGGGTTGTGGTTCTATTTTCCGTGAAGTGATGGCTGGAGCAGACCTACTGGCGGAAGATTGGGGTGTTCAGGCAGATCTCTGGAGTTGTCCAAGTTTCAATGAACTGCACCGTGATATTCTGGAGGTAGAACGCTGGAATCGGCTACATCCTGAAGAGACTCCAAGGTTGAGTCATGTGGAGCAGTGTCTTGCTGAAACGACAGGTCCAGTCATTGCGGCAACCGACTACGTCAAGCGTTTTGCTGATCAGATAAGGGCTGCTGTCCCACGAAGATACACCGCTCTCGGGACAGATGGTTACGGACGAAGTGATTTCCGGAAAGCCCTTCGCAGTCACTTTGAAGTGGATCGCTACCATGTCGCCGTTACTGCCCTGAAGTCACTGGCGGACGAAGGAGAAATCCCCACCAAGCAGGTCGCTGAAGCCATTCGTAAGTACGGTATTGATCCGGAAAAAACCAATCCACTTTATGCTTGAGAGAGTGAATACATGTCTACGATCAAGGAAATCAAGGTCCCAGATATCGGTGACTTCAGTGATGTGGAAATCATCGAAATCCTTGTCAAGCCAGGTGATTCGCTGAAGGCAGAGGATTCGGTGATGACGTTGGAGAGTGACAAGGCCACGATGGATGTACCTTGCCCTGAAGATGGACAAGTGGCTGAGTTGCTGGTCAAGGTTGGAGACCGTGTTTCAGAAGGAACATCGATTCTAAAACTACAGCCAGCCAGTGCTAACCAGCAAGTTTCAACCGATGCGGTTGAGGCTCAGGTTCCAGCAAGTACCCCATCCACTGATCCAGCACCACCCTCAGTACCAGCAGCTTCTGCCTCCGTGGAAGTGATTGTGCCTGATATTGGGGATTTTCAGGATGTGGAGATCATTGAGATCTTTGTTAAACCAGGAGATGCTGTCAATGTGGAAGACCCATTGATCACCTTGGAGAGTGACAAGGCCACGATGGAGGTGCCATCTTCAGATGCAGGCATAATTGAAACGGTATTGGTCAAGGTGGGAGATCGTATTTCTGCAGGAACTGCTGTCGTGCGCTTGAGCACTCCAGGCGGTGTTGCTACAGCATCTTCCGTCCCTGAAGCTTCAACTCCGGAAGTAGCAAAGTCAGATTCAGCACCTACTCCTGTTCAAGCTGCCCCCACGAGTTCAGTCGCCGAACCAAATAAGATTGATGAAGCTGCCTTTCGCAAGGCACATGCGAGTCCATCGGTTCGTAAGTTTGCGAGAGAATTGGGAGTGGATCTTTCGAAACTGAGTGGCTCTGGTCGAAAGAATCGCATCACCAAAGAGGATGTCCAAAATTACGTCAAACAGGCTGTCACAAAAGCTGAGTCTGGAGTTGCTACTGCATCAGCCGCTTCTGGAAGTGGGATTCCTGCAATGCCAGAGGTTGACTTCAGTAAATTCGGTGGAATCGAGACACAGGATCTCCCAAGGATCAAGAAAATTTCAGGTAAAAATCTCCATCGAGTCTGGCTGAATATACCTGCCGTGACGCATCACGATGAGGTAGATATCACCAACCTGGAGGATTTTCGTAAAGAGTTGAAAGATGAGGCTGCCAAGCAAGGTGTTCGCATCACGTTACTCGCTTTCATCATGAAGGCGTTAGCGGCAAATCTGAAGCAGTTCCCGACCTTCAATTCTTCACTCACTCCGGACGGAGAGCGCCTAATCCTCAAGAAGTACTTCCATATTGGTGTCGCGGTTGATACCCCAAATGGTTTGGTTGTGCCTGTGATTCGAGATGTTGATAAGAAGAGTGTCTATGACTTGGCGCATGATTTGGGCGAGATGAGTGTCAAGGCGCGTGATGGAAAGCTCAAAAGTCAGGACATGCAGGGAGGTTCGATGACAATTTCGAGCTTGGGTGGAATTGGTGGTACATCCTTTACTCCGCTGGTTAACGCACCAGAGGTTGCGATCCTTGGCTTAACGCGTTCTCGTATGCAGCCGGTTTGGAATGGTAAAGAATTTATTCCTCGCTTAATGCAGCCTGTTGACGTGTCCTATGACCACCGAGTAATTGATGGAGCGGAGGCAGCTCGGTTTGTAGCGTCCCTTGGTAAGTACCTGACGGACATTCGTCGAGTTTTGCTCTAAGAAGAGTTTGGCTCGTAATCATATGCTGGAGGACTTCCCACAGAAGTTGTCCAGCAGCTTCTTTGAGCATTGAACTGGCCCCACGCATAGCTCACAACTTAATCAAGCTATCCTTCCTTGCTGTTCTTCTTATTTGTAACTAATTCGAACCCTCAATAAGTCCTAAAATGAAGAATATTCGTGTTTTGGTGAACGGTGCCAAGGGCCGTATGGGCCAGGAAGTTGTCAAAGCAGTCATAGCAGCAGCAGATCTTGAAATAGTGGATCAGACAGACTTGGGTGATGATCTGATTGCTAGAATTAAGGCAAGCCAGGCGCAAGCAGTGGTTGATTTTACAACGGCTGCCGTCGCCTTTGAAAATACTCGTAAGATTCTGGAAGCAGGAGCGCATCCTGTCGTTGGAACCAGCGGACTACTGGCGGAGCAGGTGGCAGAACTTCAGCAAATGGCTAAGGACAAGGACATTGGAGGGCTAATTGCGCCAAATTTTGCGATTGGGGCGGTACTATTAATGAAATATGCGCAGGATGCTGCCAAGTATCTTACCGATGTGGAGGTGATTGAACTCCACCATAATCGAAAGGCCGATGCCCCTTCAGGAACCGCAGTCAAGACCGCCCAGCTAATCGCTGAAGCCCGCCATGAAATCCCAAAGGCTCTGGTAGAAGAGAAGGAGTTATTCGAAGGTGCTCGGGGATCAGAGGTGCATGGAGTCCGAGTTCATTCTCTCAGATTGCCAGGACTGGTTGCCCACCAAGAAGTAATCTTTGGGGGAACTGGAGAAACACTGACCATTCGACATGACTCCATTCACCGAGAATCCTTCATGCCTGGCGTTTGCCTCGCTTGCCGAAAAGTAATTGGAACTCGGCAACTCTTCTATGGCCTCGAGCACCTGCTCTGATTGAATGCTGACTCTAAAATGATTGTTGAATTTCTGCCAACCCCGTCATTCAAATGACTATGACATCTCTTGCCAAGACATATAACCCCCAGGAATTTGAAACCGATCTCTATCAACAGTGGGAGGAAGGTGGTTGGTTCCGAGCGGATGCTCAATCCGATAAGCCCAGCTTCACCATCTCCATGCCTCCTCCCAATGCCACGGGCCAATTGCATGTGGGACATGCGGTTATGTTGGCACTGGAAGATATTCTGATTCGCTGGCATCGGATGCGTGGTTACGAAGCACTCTGGGTACCTGGTACTGATCACGCCGCGATTGCCACTGAGAACGTGGTTTTACAGAAAATTCAGCGAGAAGAAGGAATTAAAGACCCAAGAAAAGAGTTAGGCAGAGAAGAAGTCTTGCGACGGATCGCAGACTACGTGGTGGATTCAAGGGATACGATCAAGAACCAGGTACGAGCAATGGGTTCCAGTTGTGATTGGTCAAGGGACCGCTACACGATGGATCCTCCACTGAACCGATGTGTCAATGAGACCTTCTCGCAGATGTATGCAGATGGACTGATCTATCGTGGGCACCGCATCGTTAACTGGGATCCGAAGCTACAAACGAATGTCTCAGACGATGAGGTAGACCGTAAGGAAGTGGCATCTCCCTTCTATACCTTTCAGTATGGGCCTTTCCAAATTGGAACGGTTCGTCCAGAGACAAAATTTGGCGACAAGTATGTCGTGATGCATCCGGATGATGAGCGTTACTCAGAGTTCAATCACGGCGATACCTTCGAGTGTGAATGGATCAACGGGCCTGTCGAGGCTACGATTATCAAGGACTCTGTCGTGGATCCATCCTTTGGCACAGGAGTGATGACGATCACTCCGTGGCACGACCACACCGACTTTGAGATCGCAGAGCGACACCAACTGGACAAGGAACAGATTATCGACTTTCAGGGGCGCTTGCTGGCAAATGCGGGAGAATTCGCTGGGATGCCCATCGAGGAAGCAAGACCGAAAATTGTTGAGAAGCTCGCAGCCAAGGGTTTGCTCGTCAAAACAGATGGAGACTATGTCAACAGCAAAGCCTTCAACAGTCGTGGTGGTGGTTCGATAGAACCCCAGATTCGCGAACAGTGGTTCATTGATGTCAACAAGCCTGTAGTGCCTTGGAAAGGTGAAAAGCGGAGCTTACGAGAAATTCTTATCGCAGTTGTTCGTGAAGGAGATATCCAAATTGTTCCGGATCGCTTTAACAATACTTATTTTCACTGGGTTGAGAATCTTCGAGATTGGTGCATTTCCCGGCAGATCTGGTGGGGTCACAGGGTGCCTGTATGGTATCGTGGAGAAGGGGGTTCTGCAGAAATTCAAATCGGTGTTGCTCCCGATGGAGAGGGCTGGAGCCAGGATGAAGATACGCTAGATACCTGGTTTTCCTCAGCACTTTGGACGTGGAGCACCTTGGTGGATCCAGCAAAAGCTGCAGATAGCTCAATTTCTTTCAAGGAGTTACTAAAGCAAAGCCCAGATTATCAAAAATTCCACCCAACCCAAGTGATGGAAACGGGATATGATATCCTCTTCTTCTGGGTGGCTCGGATGATCTTGATGACCACCTACATGGTGGAAGAGGTTCCGTTCCAGACTGTATATCTCCATGGTTTAGTCCGAACCAAAGAGGGGAAGAAGATGTCCAAGTCAGACCCAGCAACTTGCATTGATCCACTGGAGAGCATCCGTGATTACGGGACGGATGCGCTACGGTTAGCATTACTGGTGGGAACAGGGCCAGGGCAGGATCTGCGACTTTATCCTGAAAAATTGGAAAGCTGTCGTCGCTTCTCCAACAAGCTTTGGAACGCAGGACGCTACATCCTGATGAACTTACCTGAGCATACTCCGGTGATACCTCCATTGCAGGTGGAAGGGGACACATCCCGATGGTTGCTACATCAAATTCGACACATTGTTAGTTATACCCAAAGGCTGTTGGAGCAATACAGGCTCTCAGATGCGATTGATCAGCTGCGCAGCTTTTTCTGGAATGAATACTGTGACTGGTATCTGGAGATCGATAAAAAACCTCAGCGTACAGGAATTGATAACCAGGTACTGGCTTACAGCTTCACGACTCTCTTGCGTTTGTTACATCCTTTCGTGCCCTTTGTAACCGAAGCTCTGTGGAAGGAATTCCATCAGCCAAGGCTGTTGATCGGTAGCGATTGGCCGCTAGTCGTTGAGCAGCATGAGTATCCTGAAAGTCATTCCAGTATCGAGTACATCAAAGAAGCCATTACGACGATACGCGCATTGCGAGATAAAGCCCGGTTGGGAATGGACAAACAGATTCCAGCTACTTTGCAGTCAATACAACACACAGAATTACTGAACGAGCACAAGGAATTGATTCTCAGGCTAGCACGACTGAGTTCTTTGAATATTGAATCTAAGGAACCCGATGTCAGTAATCAGGATGCTGCATTGAGCAGCTACTTTTCGGACACCTTGGCCTTGATTGATGCTGGAGATGTGGATTGGAGCGAGGAAATTCTCTCCTTGCAGAAAAAACTCAAGAAGGAGGAGGAGTTCTGCAGGAAAAGTCAGCAAAAGCTCAACAATCAGGGATTTCTGGCCAAAGCCCCAGAGAGCGTAGTCTTCGAATTGCGAGAGAAGTTAGAATCTTCTGAAAAGACAATGACTGCTCTGGAAAAGCAACTCCAGGAACTAGAGGCAATGAGAAAGGCATCATGACAATCTGGGATGAGCGGTTTGCTGCAGAAGGTTGTGTGTACGGGAAAGAACCAAATGATTTTCTGGTAAGCATCATCAATAAACTTCCAAATTACGTGTGGAATTAGCAGGTTTGGAACTTGTTCACGCCGTGGAAACGGAACGATCTGTGATTGAGGGTCGATTACACCATGGCCATGCTGCGGTCGTTCAGATTTTGGCAATTAAACCCTAAGAGCAAAACCATGGAATTCACCCCAGAAGCCTACAAACTGATTTTTTGGGATTTCGATGGCGTTATCAAAGATTCGGTACCTTTGAAGACAGAGGCTTTTGATCAGCTTTTCGGTGATTATGATGATGAGGTTCGCAAATACGTTCGAGAATATCACTTACTGCATGGTGGGGTTTCCCGTCACATCAAGATCCCACATTATTTTCGTAAACTTCTAGATCAGGAACTGAGTGAAGAAGAAAATTTGGAGTATTGTCAGCGTTATGCAGATTCCGTGATCGAGGGGGTGATTGCTTGCCCTTGGATTGAAGGTGCTCGTGAATTCCTGAACTCAAATCCTCATGATCAACAGCACATGATCGTGACAGGAACCCCTCAGGCTGAGATGGAGCATATTCTAAAAGCGATTGATTTAGTGAGTCCTTTCTCCAAGGTGTTTGGTGCGCCCCATACGAAGCCGGAAGTGCTAGCGCAGATGTTGGCAGAAACAAAAATAGAACCTGAAGAATGTTTGATGATTGGGGATTCTATGACTGATCATGATGCTGCTGTCGAGAATCAGGTGCCGTTCTTGCTGCGTGAGAATGATGAAAATCGAGAGCAATTTGTTTTTTTCGATGGACCAAAAGTGTCCAATTTTTTGCACTGGCTTTGATGATTGCTTCACAACATCATTAGTTCTGACCTGAATTCGTACTAATTTAGACCGGATTTGGTTGTCAAGCAAATGAAAATACGCTAGATTTTGAGTTAGATCTCAATGGGATTTCTTTCCCACTTTTTCACTACTCCTTAGTCAAAGGAAGCTGATGCTGAACTTTAACACTGCTCAGGAAGCCAGTTTCGGTCGGGTCACGGTTGAATCCGTTTCCCTCGAAGATAGGCTGGTATTCATCAAGAAGGTATACACCTTGTTGGCTGCCTCCATGGTGACAGCTGCTATTGGTGCATACTTGGGTACAGGCCCCTTATTGCCGATTGTCGCTTCCAACAGAATGATTTTGTTCGTTCTGATGATTGGTTTGATCTTCTTTGCCCAGTTTGCTCGCCACAAGCCTGGACTGAACATGATTGCTCTGTTCAGTTTCACGACAGTTTCAGGTCTAACTCTTGGGCCATTGCTCTATGCCGTCGGACCGAGTATCGCCACTCAGGCTTTTGCGCTGACTGCGATCACCTTCGGTGGTTTGACGATGTATGTGGTTTTCTCCAAGAAGGATTTCAGCTTTATGTCTGGATTCCTCATGGTTGGATTGATCACGATCGTGATTGGTAGCTTGTTGAACATGTTCCTGTTCCAGAGCCCAATGATGCACTTTATGATGTCGGGTGTTGGGGTGATTCTTTTCAGTGGATTCATCTTATATGACACCTCAAACATCATGCGCAACTATGCGACAGATGAGTATATCTCCGCAACGTTGGCTCTCTACCTGGATATCCTCAACCTCTTCACTGCCCTATTGAGCATTCTGGGACTTTCCAGAGACTGATAGAATTGCATGCGATGGCTGTTCTGGGGAATCCTGCTAATCGGATTACCTCTTGGCGCACTGGTTGCGGCATATACGATCTTGGTCCCTATGGCCAAGGAGTCTGTAGCTGAGTTTGAAATCGCTATCGCCCGCTCTCCCTCAAACACCGTTTTGTATGATCGAAACGGTGTTCCCTTCTATACTCTCCGCGGTCTTGAAAATCGAATTCAGGTGCCCGGTAACCATCCTGCACATGCCCTTCGGCTAAGTATTCTTGCTGCGGAAGACTCACGTTTTTTTCAACATCTTGGAATCGATCCAGTCCGCATCCTTGGAGCGCTGTGGGTCAATCTACGGAGTGGCGACTACCGACAGGGGGCAAGTACCTTGACCCAGCAGATGATCAAATTGATGCTGCTGACTCCTGAGAAAACCTTGGAAAGAAAAGTTCGAGAGGCCTTACTAGCCCTAGCTCTTGAGCAAAGGCTGACAAAAGCTCAAATTCTTGAAAACTATCTGAATACGATCTACTTGGGACATGGAAACTATGGAGTGGAGCAGGCCTCCCAAGTTTACTTCAATAAGTCCTCGTCAGAATTGACCCTCTCTGAATCTTCATTATTGGCAGGGATCATTCGTCGTCCAGAGTTTTATCTGAAAATTCCTACCAATGCTTCTGCCGAAGGAGAATTCTACCCTTCTGAGTGGTTGGAATCCGCACGTGACCGACAACTGCAAGTGCTACGGCAGTTGGAGCGCTTGAACTGGCTGCCTGATGAGCAGATTGAAGAAGCCCGTCAAGCACCTCTGAGTGTTCGTCTTCCCAAATCTCAGGGGACTGGGGCTTATTTTGCGCAACAAGTCGTCTCAGAGATGCAGAACACTCATCAGTTGCCGTTTGTATATGGAGGAGGCTATCGGGTCTATACGACGCTGGATACAGAATTACAGCGGCAAGCAGAATCGACAGTAGCTAATAACTTTTCTCAGAAGCGCAAGGAACAGGTAGCCTTGCTCAGTATTGATCCTACCAGTGGAGAGGTTAGAGCCTTGGTGGGAGGAAGAGATTTTCGCAAATCCCAGTTTAATCGAGCAGTGCAAGCTGTGCGTCAGCCGGGCTCTGCGATCAAACCCTTAGTGTACGCGCTAGCTTTAGAAGATGGGTTGAGTCCAGCATCCGTCTGGAGAGATGAACCTTTGAACTTGGAGTGGGAGGATGAAGAAGGATTCATGAACCTTTATGCTCCCGGCAATTACGATGGTAAATTCGGCCTGGAACGCGAACTGACTGGTTCCACTGGGGTCCTTTACACAGCAGATACGATGACTTTGGCCAAAGCATTGGAGATGTCCATCAACACGGTTGCGGTGCAGGTTCTTCAGCAGATTGACCACAAGAATTTCAAAAAATTTGCTAGAAAACTCCAGATTGAGATCAATCCAACGGTTGGGCTTTGTGCAGCTTTAGGATGTGCAGAAACCAGTCTTTTGCAACTCGTTGCTGCCTACCAACCTTTTCTGGATGAGGGGCGTTTTTGGGAGTCCAGCTTCATAACAAAGATTGAAGAAAATGAGGGCCGAGTTCTCTACACAAGATCTACCCCAGCGTCTACTCAGGTAATGAGTGATTGGACGGCATTTCAAATGCGAAGCATGCTCAACGGTGTTGTCCTTTATGGAACGGGGCGCAATGCGAACTGGTCTGGATCTCCAAGTGATATTGGAGGAAAAACGGGAACAACTTCTGAATACAGAGACGCTTGGTTTATAGGCTTTGTTCCTGGACTCGTGACAGGGGTCTGGATGGGGTATGATGACAACCGACCCATGTTGAAAGTTACTGGAGGGAGCGTTACCGCACGTTTGTGGCAGGATTATATGAAAACTGCCTGGAAGAAATTTGAGAGCTTTAGACCTCCCGATGATCCAGAACATGTGTTGTTGCCAACCTGTACAATCAATGGGGATCTGGCAGACAGTACTTGTCCGGATGTAGATTTATATCCATATCGAATGAATGATCCCCTCTTGGTTGGTGAACCCTCGATGGAAGGTGGACTCCGAGAGACTCCCATTTCAAACTGGGATACTTCCCGCAGTAATCGTATTCCCCTGCCCTAATCAGGGCCTGCTAGACAGTAGGTGGAATTTTGAGAGATGGCCTCATCCCACAAGCCTTTTTAATTCAAAACAAAAAACATCATGAAAAGTCAAAGAAAGGGGCTAATCCTCTCAGGAGGAAGTGGGACCCGGCTCTATCCGATGACTCAAGCTGTCTCCAAACAGTTGCTGCCAGTTTACGATAAACCGATGATCTATTATCCGTTGAGCACATTGATGCTGACTGGAATCCGAGAAATATTGCTTATTTCTACTCCACAACACACTCCGTTATTTCAAGAATTACTTGGAGATGGTTCCCAGTGGGGAATTTCGATTCAATACACTGTTCAGCCTTCACCAGATGGATTGGCTCAGGCCTTTCTTTTGGGAAAATCCTTCATCAACAGGCACCCTAGTACATTGATTCTTGGGGATAATCTGTTTTATGGACATGACCTCGTCAAGCAACTCCAAAGTGCTGATTCTCAAGCAGTCGGAGCAACCATCTTTGCGTACCAAGTCCAAGATCCCGAACGCTATGGGGTAGTTGAGTTTAACGAACATAGGCAAGTCATGAGCTTGGAGGAAAAACCCAAGCGGCCTCGGAGTTCCTATGCGGTAACTGGATTGTACTTCTATGATGAGCAGGTATGCGATTTTGCAACAGAGCTTCAGCCTTCAGCCCGAGGAGAATTGGAAATTACCGATTTGAACCGGCTTTATCTTGAAAAAGGAAAACTCCAAGTAGAATTGATGGGGCGTGGCTTCGCTTGGCTGGATACTGGTACTCAGGACAGTCTGTTGGAGGCTGCTGGATTTGTAGCGACCCTGCAGAAGCGTCAGGGCTTGATGTTAGCCTGTCCAGAAGAGATCGCTTATCGCAAGGGCTGGATTACTGCAGAGAAAGTTCAGCAACTTGCAGAGCCCTTGGCGAAAAATGCTTATGGACAGTATCTTCTTCGATTGCTGAAGGAGTCAGCAAATGCCCTATGAGCGAGTGACTCCTACAACCCTAACAGATGTTCTACTGCTTGAACCTAAGGTTTTCAGTGATGAGCGTGGGTTTTTTCTAGAGAGTTTTAATCAGCGGGATTTTGAGGAAGCGATTGGAAAATCAGTAAATTTTGTGCAAGACAACCACAGTTGCTCTCAAAAAGGTGTTCTCAGAGGTTTGCATTATCAGATCAGGCATCCTCAAGGAAAGCTTGTCAGAGTGACAAGGGGCGAGGTCTTTGACGTGGTAGTAGATCTCAGACGTTCATCTTCTTCATTTGGCCAGCATACCTCTGTGCTACTGAATTCTGTAAATCATCACCAACTTCTGATTCCTCCGGGCTTTGCCCATGGGTTTCTGGTTCTTAGTGAAACCGCAGAATTCCTCTACAAGACTACGGATTACTGGTTTCCAGAACATGAACGGACGCTACTTTGGAATGATCCAGATTTAGAAATTGATTGGCCAGATAAGCATCCTCAACTTTCTCCCAAAGATCTCATTGGGATGCCCTTAAAAGAAAGTGAAATCTTTGGTTGAAAATGCGCACAAGGTGATCGTTCGCTTCTCAGGATTAGATTCTCTGCTGGTGTTTAGGAGCATTTCTAAGACATAGAATCTATAGCTCCAAGTGCTCCGGAAAATTATTAATAAGAAGGTAATGGAGCAGGATTTGGCACAAATACATAGTTCTGAATCCAATGACTTTTGAACTGCAAAACAATTCAGCTTTGATACTGAGTGCTTTGTCTGTGCAGCCAGGACAAGAACTAGAAACAACCAATCTAATTGAGAAATCAGCGAGATTCAGGCATGAAATCTTCGTTTAGCAGTTGCTTGGGGGAATAGGGACATTCAGAAGGGAAGAGTAACGAGTCCAGTTGGGTTTCCTTGCAAGCCAACTTTAGTGCTGTAGGATAAGCCTGTTGGAGAATGGTTTCGAAATGAGAACTGAGGCTGGGGCGATCCTCCAGCAAACGCTCAATTTGAACACGCTGCTCAATAATGGTTTTTCGCCAACTTCTTCCATCGAATTCCCTCCATTGATCTTGGAGTTGATTGAGTTGAAATTCCCACTTCAGCAGGTGGGCCAGCAGAACAACTAACCGACTCTCCAATTCTCGGTGATTGCTCTTGCCCATGTCTTCCAATTCCTCAATCAGGTGATCCAGATCAACTTCCTGCCAACGCCCTTGGCGTATCAACTCGCTCTGTTGTTGGGTCCACGCCAAAAAATCTTTTTCGTAGAGCATGAATTTCTCTTCAACAAATGGATGGCATAGCCCAGATCTTTTCGATATTTACTACTAAATTAGACAGGGAGTGTGATCAAAATTTACAAAGTTTTGAACTGATCTTCAATGCTTGTAAAGGAGCCGATCGTCTTTAACACTTCCCTATTCCAGCGGATCCAAATCTTTCAGGCGGTATAGACGTGCAATTGGGAAAGCGTGGAAAACTTCTTCAAAAACTTCTTTGTCGTAGTTGCCGAGTAGGTACATCTGGTTGAAGTTGGAAGCCCAGACCGCTTCTTCCATCAGATAAATCTCACTGAATTGCTGCTCATTGGGCATCATTAGCTGGAGACTCAGACCTTCTGATTTCAATTCTTGAATCTTGGTCTCTCTTCCTTGGATAGACTGAACCAGCCTGCGCAGTGGGATCTGCCCATTGACCAGCCCTTCCTTCAAATCGACAGTGACTCCCTGACAAGTCAGCACTTGGTTTTCCAACTTCGAACATTGCAGTCGTTGGTATCCCTTGACGCTGTTTTTGAGGGTATCAAAGTTCCAGGAACCAATTGAAAAGAGCGCAGAGTACTTACCGATCATGTCGTAGGTGTAGAAAACATAGATTGGCTCACGCGGCTTGTACTTACCTGAATAAACCTCACGCAGCAGAGAGTCCTTGCTCTTGTTGAAGCGGTTGATCCCAGCCGCTCCCTGGGAAGCGAGGAAGCCAATAATTCGGCGCATTTCCTCCTGCTCACTGCTGATGAAAGAGCGGGCCATGAAATAGGTGGTCGGACCCAGTTGAGCCCCTCCATCATTGAAAACCGCGCGTTCAGTTTTGTCCGTGATCGCATAGCCGTAGTCCCACCACGTGTAGATAGTACCATTTTCGGGAACGAGCTGCTCGACTTGCTCAAAGGTTTGATAGACGGGTGGTGGTATGGAAGGTCCAGGCACATAACTGATCGCAGTTTGAGGTGCGAAGAAGGTCCAACTGCCAAATAGGCCAACGTAGATTAACACCTGTCCCACCAGATTGGCGTTGCCCCAGACAGGGTGGCTTTGAACAGCAGTGGGATCTTCCGGTTCCAGTCGTGATCTCAGCCACTCCCAAGCAAGGCGAATCCCAATCGTCAGCAATACTCCCAGGCCAAAACCTACAAAGGGCGCCAGGAACATGACGAACCGGCGGCTGGATTGAAAGCCAAACAAGCCCAAAGCAAAAATAGGCAACAGTGGAATGACTGCTGGCCAGTAGCGAATGGCAAACAAGGCGAAAGCGATCAACCCAATCCAGCCCCAGGTGGGCTCACTCAGCACTTGCTGTAGGACTTCGCTCATTGGCACCTTGGCCGCCTCAGAGATTGTGTTGAAGACGTTTGGGAAGGTGACAGGATTGACTACCTCCTGTGCTTGGGCTTCATTAACTGCACCAACAAATAGGTAATTCCCCAAAAACCCTTGAACACTCCCAAGACCACTGAGCAAATTGCTAGGGCCTGCAAAAAAAACAAAAAGTCCAAGCGCGGGTAGCCCTTGTCGGGCTGAGCTTTTCCAGATGATCAGTCCTACCAAGAGTGTCAGAAAGCAACCGAGGACAAAGCCTGGTTTCCCATACCACCAGACAAAAAGGTTCATACTCAACCCAGCGATTGCGGCCCAGGTCCAGACCCAACGCTCTTGCTTGGCCTGGCAGGCTAGCAGCACGAAATAAGCCCCGAGGATTGGAAAAAAGATATTGAGCATGTCGGTGTCAATTCTTCCAATCGAAGCTCGCACAAAGTACTCACTGCAGAAAGTTCCAATCAGCCCACCGAGCATTCCTGCGATCGGGTATCCTAGCCTCCAGCCGTAGAGTCCTAAAGGCAGGATGAACAGACCACCGCTTAGAATGACCAGCCAGTGTCCGGCCAGGTAGAGATTACCTGCAAAGAAGGGACTCATCATCGCGACGAGGAAACTGAGCAATGGTACTTCTGTGGGACTAGTCAAACGCTCAGGAGGAGATACGGGCTCTGCTTGTGTTCCATTTTCACTAGCAACGATTTGAGCTTGTTGCTCCCTAAACCACTGGGTTCCAGATGGATAGGAACGCTTGTCGTCATAACTGAAATACTCCCCATCACGATACTCCTTGGCCCAGCGGAGCCAGTAAGGTGCATCGAGTGTGGTCATCAGAGGCTGTTCACCAACAAAAAATTGCTGTGGGTTGGCTCTCCAGGTTTCCAATTGCTGGTAGCGTACATTCACGGAGATGCCATAGCAAATTAGCAGGGCCACTATAAATAGCAGCTTGGGCATCCATGGAGATTGAAGCCACTCAGGCAGGGATTGAGCAGAGTTGGATTTGACTTGCTCGGAAGATTCGTTATGGGGGTTGGTAGACATAGAAATTTGGAGGAATCGGACTGGAATGCATTTTGGTGATGAATCGGCTCACAATCCCACTATGTTGAGCCTCGAAGCTCAAGTTGGAACTGACAATCTATCGGATCAGTCATGCGATACTTGTGTATTGTGTTGTCAGACAACACGCTAGCTGCCCTAAAATCACAGCTTCAACGCTATCGATAGAGAAAAATGTAAATACAACTTAAAGTAGTACTAGCTAACATGAATCTTCAAAATTTCAGACAACTTTTGCTTAAGAAAATTCAGGAATCTTAATATTGTTCGATAATTGAACAATTTGTCATACATTCTTAGAATACTGCTCAATTTTTGCAAATTGGATGTTCAATTGGAGAAAAATATTTTCAAAAAATTTAGAACAGATCGAATACGTTTCTCTTTTGGATGAATTAAAAATATGACTGATTCTGGAATTCGTTGGATCCAGCGCTTTAACAATTTCCAACTTGCGCTAGCTCAGTTGAATGATGCGGTGCTCCTGAGCAAAGAGTGAGAACTCAGCGTTAAAGAACTGTTCTTCTCTGAGGTTATCCTATGTTGGTCTTTGACACTTTCACCTATGCGCAAAAACTCAAAAAGGTTGGATTCACAGAGGAACAGCCTGAAGTGCAAATCGATTTGTTTCGCACGCTGCTTGAGAACGAGCTGGCAAGAAACAGGATAGTGCCAATGTACAAATTGACATTGCGGGGCTGCGTAAGGAAACCCAACAAAATATCGAACACCCCCGCAAAGAAACCCAATTGGGTCAATCACAGAGCATTGCAGATTGAAAGAGAGATCTTGCCGAAGCCAAAGCGGACACCTTGAAATGGATTGCCGGCATGCTCTTGGTCCAAGGAACCATGAGCGCTGGATCGGTGAAATTACTTTAAATTCCTGAAAATAAATCCTTTACATTCTAAATTCGCCTGACTTATGCCTCCCCTTCTTGAAAAGCACTTACGAAAAGATCTGCTCCGCTTCCTGACCTGTGGGAGCGTGGACGATGGCAAGAGCACCCTGATTGGTCGTTTGCTCTATGACGCTGGATTGGTCCCCGATGACCAACTGGCAACCCTCAAAGCCGATCAACTCAAAAGAGGCCTAGCTGAACCGGATCTCTCCCTGCTGTTAGATGGCCTGCAGGCCGAACGGGAACAGGGCATCACGATCGATGTGGCCTATCGCTACTTCAGCACCGAGCAGCGCAAGTTCATTGTCGCCGATACCCCCGGTCATGAGCAGTACACTGCCAACATGGTCACAGGGGCTTCGCACTGTCAACTCGCTCTCCTACTGGTTGATGCCCGTAAGGGCGTGCTCTCCCAAACACGTCGTCACCTGGCGGTTGTGCGCTTGCTCGGACTCCAGCACGTGGCAGTCGTGGTCAACAAGCTCGACCTGCTTGACTATCACCAGGAGACCTACCGGCAACTGGAAGAGCAGATCCAATCCCTTGGGCAACAACTTGGCCTGAAGGAGCTTCATTGCTTCCCAATCTCCGCCGTTACTGGCGCCAATGTCGTCCATCGATCGATACATACAGAATGGTATGAGGGACCAACCCTGCTGAACTGGTTGGAGGAAGTCGAGATTCAAACTTCGATCGAGGGGGAACCTCTCCGCTTCCCTGTGCAGTTTGTCAGTCGGCCTCACCAGGATTTTCGGGGATACATGGGAACAGTCACTGCTGGTCAGATTTCTTTTGGCGACGAGGTCCTACTGCTACCTTCTCAGGCAGATAATCGGGTCAAGCAGATCGTTGGAGTCCACGGGGAACAGCCATCTGCGGAGCGAGGAGAGGCGGTCACCATTGTGCTGGAGAAAGAAACGGATCTCAGCCGGGGAGAAGTCCTTGTTCTTAAGAAAGAAGAACCAATGATCGTCACCGATCAGTTTGAGGCCAACCTCGTCTGGTTTGGGGATCAGCCGTTGCGACCCGGGAAACGCTATGAGCTGCGCCTAGGGACGGTCGCCGTGCCAGCGACAATCAAGCGCTTGCTGCATCGCCTCGAAATTCAGACCATGCAGGAACTTCCTTCCCCCCAACTGGAGCGCCATGATCTGGGCCGCTGTGAATTAGCCTTGGAGAAAGCCATCCCCTGTGATCGCTATGAAGACCTGCCGGCCACAGGCTCTTTCATCCTGGTGGATCGAGTAACCGACAATACGATTGCTGCAGGAATGATCACAGCCACAGCCTCGCGTCAAGTGGTCTGGCACCAGGGTAGAGTGGACAAGGCCATCCGCTCTCAGCTCAAGAGACAGACACCGAGAGTACTCTGGTTCACAGGCTTGAGTGGTTCTGGCAAGTCAACCCTGGCCAATGCACTCGAACAACGGCTAGTGGAGCTGGGCTATCACACCTACTTGCTCGATGGTGACAACGTCCGCCACGGACTCAACCGGGATCTTGGTTTTCAGGAAGAAGACCGAGCAGAGAATATTCGGCGTGTCGGAGAAGTCTCCAAGTTGATGCTGGAGGCTGGCTTGATCGTACTGGTTTCCTTCATCTCTCCCTTTCGGAGTGAGCGACAGCAGGTGCGGGAGTTGCTGGATCCCGGAGAGTTCATTGAGGTCTTTGTCGATACCCCCATCGAAATCTGTGAGGAGCGGGATCCCAAGGGACTCTACAAGTTGGCCAGAGACGGCAAGTTGCCAAACTTCACAGGCATTTCTTCTCCTTATGAACCACCAGATCATCCTGAATTGGTCTTGAACACCCACCAGAACAGTCAGGAAGAAAACCTGAAGCACCTGCTCAACGCCCTGAGGTTATCATGATGTCTGAACACTTGAAGCAACTCGAGGCAGAGAGCATCTACATTTTCCGGGAAGCTGCTGCTCAATTTGAACGTCCGGTGCAGCTCTATTCGATTGGGAAGGACTCTTCCGTTTTACTGCATTTGGCGCTCAAGGCCTTTGCTCCAGGCAAGTTACCGTTTCCGTTGCTGCATGTTGACACTACTTGGAAATTTAAGGAGATGATCCAGTTTCGGGATCAAACAGCAGAGCGTCTTGGGCTGGAGTTGCTTGTCCATACCAACCAGGAAGGCCTTGATCAAGGAATCGGTCCTTTCAGTCATGGGAGTCGGGTGCATACCGATGTGATGAAGACCCAAGCCCTGCGTCAGGCGTTGGACAAGGGCCAGTACGATGGGATCTTTGGAGGAGCCCGCAGGGATGAGGAAGGTTCCCGAGCCAAGGAGCGAGTATTCTCTTTCAGGAACACTCACCACCAGTGGGATCCGAAGGGCCAGCGACCGGAGCTTTGGCAACTCTACAATGGACGCCTGCAGCTAGGAGAGAGCATGCGCATCTTTCCGCTGTCAAACTGGACGGAGTTGGATGTCTGGCTCTACATTCTGCAGGAGCAGATTCCGGTAGTCCCGCTTTACTTTGCCCAGGAACGACCGGTGGTTCAGCGTCAAGGGACCTGGTTGATGGTTGATGATCAGCGGATGCCTTTGGAACCAGGAGAAGTGCCTGAAAATCGGAAGATTCGCTTCCGAACCCTGGGTTGCTATCCTTTGACTGGAGGGATCGACTCCACGGCGCAGAGTGTGGAGGACTTGTTAGAGGAGATGCTGCAATCAAGGAGTTCGGAGCGGCAAGGTCGTTTGATTGATCAGGATCAGGCCGGATCAATGGAGAAGAAAAAACGAGAAGGCTATTTCTGAAAGTGATTTGGACAGGCCCTACATCTGTCCCCACAACCACAAAACATCCGTAGAGGTTTGAAACCAGTGAATATTGATGACCTCACCGATTTGATTGCAGGAGGAGAAGACAGCTTCACGCAGTTCAAGGAAAACCTTCAGGACGCTCGGAGGTTGGCAGAGGAACTCGTTGCTTTCTCTAATGCCGAAGGAGGCCAGTTGATCATTGATTTTAGCGATGATCACCAAATCAAAGGTCTCTCTCCCGAAGATCTTCACCGACTGCACCAGTTGATCTCAAACACAGCCAATGAAAATGTGAAGCCCCCGATTTATCCACTTGTCCAGCAGTTTCAGGTCGAGGAGAAGCTATTGCTGTTGGTGCAGGTTCGGAAAGGTAGTGCACGACCTTATGCTACCAGTTCAGGAGTCTATCTCACCAAATCTGGTGCGGATAAGCGGCGCATCTCTCCTGAAGAATTGCGTCGGCTCTTTGCAGAGAGTGGAGGTCTATCTACTGAAGAGAGTTTACTGACTGGTTCCAGCCTGAGGGATCTAAATCTGGAGTCATTGCAAGAATTTCTGCGGAAACGGGACCTGCAAGTCTATGAGGATCTCAAGGCAGGAAGGCTTGATCTCAACACGATTTGTGAAAACTTGGACCTGATACGAACAGGGGTGCTTACGCTTGCCGGCAACCTGCTCTTCGGCCGAGAGCCCCAGCGCTTTTCAAAGTCCTTCTATGTGCAGTGTGTTCATTTCGATGGGGATGAACTTGGAACCACCCGCTTTTTATCCAAAGACAATTTTTACGGAACGATACCTACCCTCTACCAGCAGGCCCTTAATTTCTTACGAAGCAACCTTCGCAGACCCCAAACCAGCGAGGGTTTCAATGAGCAGAGCGCACTCGAAATCCCGGAAGCCTGCTTGGTGGAAGTACTGGTCAATGCCTTGTTGCACCGTGATTACTTCATCAATGCAACGATCAAGATCTTCATCTTTGAGCATCGTGTCGAGATTCGCAGTCCTGGAAAACTACCCAACTCATTAAGTATTCCTAAGATTCGCAGTGGACTTTCGATTCATCGCAATCCAATCCTTAGTTCGCTTGGTCAATACCTCTTGCCTTACAGTGGATTGGGAAGTGGTATTCAACGGGTTGAGCGACTCTATCCCCGCGTGGGGTGGGTCAACGATAAGGAAGAAGAAGAATTTTGTGCTACTTTTCAGCGGACGGACTACACGAGCGAAGTCAACAGTTGATTCCAGATCATGAGGAAGTAGGAAGAGATGGCCCTGATTGAGATGTACAGATGTCAATGACAACCCCAGTATCTCTACACTAAATAGTACGTTGAGCACCTGATGTTGAGATTTGATCCGACAGAGATATTCAAGTCAGTAATTGAATTTTTGGTGAATATTGGGGCAGTACCCGATCTCGGGTAAGCAGTGTTGTGGAAAGAACCTCACATTGGGCAACAAGCAGTCGGTCAAAGGGATCTTTGTGGTGTAAAGGCGGGTTGGTAACCAGATGGCAATGGTCTGATAAAATTGGTAACACTGTAAACCCAGTCTCCAAAGCAAGCTGATGAATTTCGCCGGAATTGAAGCCAAAGTCACCACGACCCAGAGAAGCCTTAATGGCAATTTCCCAGATGCTGGCCACACTGAACCAGATGGTGTTGTTGGGATTCGTTAGATCAGTCTGGATAATGAGCGGTAACTTGTGTGGGGCTAACAATGCTGCAAGGAGGATGTGCGTATCCAGCAAAAAAGAGGACTGGCTCATTAAATCTTCGTTGAGAACATTTCTTCAATCGCTTCCTGATGGAGAGTATCAAACTGCTCAGGCATCTTGAAACGTTCTTTCCCCAGGCCCAATGATCTTGGTTTCATCTGATCTGGTTCTAGAGCAACCAAGCGAGCGACGGGTTTTCCTGCACGAGCAATGAGAATTTCTTCACCGCCAACCGCCAGATCCACATAACGAGAAAGGTGAGTCTTGGCCTGATGCATATTCACTGTTTGCATAAGTCTTCACTGTTTGAATAGTAAACTTAGTCTAGCCTAGTCCAAAAATAATAGTTGGGTTGCTCTATTTTCGTCAAGATAGAAGAAAACATTTGTTTGGAAAGCAGGCAAACTCTATGGCAGAGATGGATTGGGCAGCACATCCACAAAGTCAACAGCTGATTCCAGGTCATGAGGAAGCAGGAAGAGATGGCCCCAATTGAGATGTACGGACGCCAATGCTACAAGCACGTAATTTAACGGTTCATACCTACAACGAAGAGACTGCGCAGCAAATTTAGCTAACATCCGTAATCGCTACCTTGCTCATTTTCAGAGACTTCGGGGAACGCTTCAGCAACTCTTGGCAGTTGGCCAATGAAAGGCGCATTTGGACCCACCCTACGGACCACTCAGCGTTTGTAGACGGTATTTGCTGAGTATCCAGAGGCTCAAGAGGTATGGCTTTACGGATCACGAGCCAAATGTACTGCCACAGAAGGCTCTGATATTGACCTGAGTCTGAAAGGGGAATTGCTGACCCACAGGCATCAATTGGAACTCAGTAAAGTGCTTGAAAACCTGCTGTTGCCCTACCGAGAAGATTTGTCCGTTTGTAATTTGTTGCTGAAACCTTTGAAAGAGCACATTCAGAGAGTCGGACAACTCTTTTTTCACTAGGATTTTTTGAGTTGATTCGGTATCGAGTAAGGAAAGGGTAGTGCAGATGAGTAATTTAACCACAAGAGTTAGCCGTGAAAAAGACCAATATCCTGGAGATGTCAGCCCATCCTGTTTACCTAGATGAACCAGTAGCGGATGAGAGTGAGTTGGTGATTAGCCAACGTTGCAAGTCGGCTGAGCAGGTTCCACCCATGACGCATTGTTGCACTTTGCCCGATCATAGAGATCTCCGAAAGCACACGAAGAATCTTCAAACTTCTTCAGCTAATTTGATACGTTCAGAGCATAATGAGCGCTGAAAATTTCGTCCCTGTATCTGTACTTAGAGCGCTTGCGCTGAAAATCTTGGGTGGTGTAGTTTAGAGAGATTTGTGGCTTGATTTTCGGATAACGTTGACTCACTGAGTATTAGCACAGTTTCAGGTCTGTATGTGGGATTTGAAAGAAGATCTCTTCATCAATGGAACACAAAATGTCGCACGAGAACTTGTACGAACACGATTAAATGGGTTTGCTGGAGCAGCAGAAGCAAGTGCACACCTCAGGAAATTGGGAAAAACTTGACACAACACATCTTTTTGAGGAACTCGCAGGCATGAGCCGTAGCCGAACATCGACAACTTCAAAATCGCTTGATCGTGCTATTGCGACACCTACTCAAATGGCAATTTCAGCCGTATCTGCAAAGTAATAGCTGGTGTCTGACAATCCTGGAGCAGCGTGCTCAGATTGAGGATTTGCTCGAAGACAGCCCAAGCCGGAAAGACACATTTTCACAGAAAGTCAGCACAGCGTACAACAAGCTTTGATCAAAGCAGAACTGTAAACGGGCTTGGTAAAAACCACACAACTTTGTCCTTTTTCAGAAGATAACATTTTGGATCCAAATTTTTGGCCAATGCCTGCGCATGATGGAAGCGATACATTGGTAAAAGTAAAAAATTGAGGTTATCTGTGTAGACAAGATTCCTGTAAAAAACAAAAGTCAGGGTTCATATTCAATGCTGCCTTTTGGCACACCCTCCGCATGTTCAAATTCTGAACAAAATCCATTACCATCTTACCGACTTACTTTACCTTGTATCCAGAAACTATCTCGGTCATTGGGCTTGGCTACGTGGGACTCCCCGTCGCAGTCGCCTTCGGTCAGCATCGACCGGTCATCGCCTTTGACATCAACACCACTCGCTTGACAGAACTTCGACAGGGGCATGACCGAACCGGTGAAGTCTCTACCCAAGAACTCCGGCAAGCAAATTTGTCATTCACCGATAACCCAGAGGATCTTCGTCAGGCCTCAATCCACATCATCGCAGTGCCCACCCCGATCAACGAGGCGAAGCAACCAGACCTGACTCCCTTGCTCAAGGCCACCGAAACAGTTGGCAAGATTCTCAAGACTGGAGATTTGGTGGTCTATGAATCGACAGTCTATCCAGGTTGTACCGAAGAAGACTGTGCTCCTGTACTTGAGTGGCTTTCAGGATTGAAGTACTTGACTGGCTCGGCTGAGGATCAGGTGTCAGCGCAGGGCTTCACGTTGGGGTATTCGCCAGAGCGCATCAATCCGGGAGACAAGCAGCACACCTTCACTACGATTCGCAAGGTGGTGTCAGGATCGACGCCAGCAGCCTTGGAGCAAGTCGCTGATCTTTATGGTGCTGTAGTAAAGGCTGGAGTCTATCGGGCCTCTTCGATTAAGGTAGCTGAAGCGGCCAAGGTGATTGAAAACGCCCAGCGTGACCTAAACATCGCCTTTGTCAACGAACTGGCTTTAATTTTTGATCGGCTGGGAGTCGACACACGAGAAGTGTTGGAAGCTGCCGGTACCAAGTGGAATTTTCTGCCCTTTCAGCCAGGACTGGTGGGTGGCCATTGCATTGGGGTTGATCCCTACTACTTGACACACCGAGCAGAGAGAGCAGGTTACAACCCACAGGTGATTCTTTCTGGGCGACGGATCAACGATGAGATGGGAACCTTCATTGCCCGCCGTACCGTGCAGGAATTAGCCAAGGTAGCAATTGGAGCAGTCGGTGCGAAAGTGCTTGTTCTGGGGCTGACCTTCAAGGAAGACTGCCCAGATCTGCGCAACTCGCGTGTCCCGGACATCATCCAGGAACTCAAGCACTATGGTTGTGAGGTGTTGGTGCATGATCCCCATTGTGATCCAGCAGAAGCGCAAGCCGAGTACAATGTAGAGTTGATGGGGAACTTGAAGAACTCGCCAAAAGTATCAGCAGTCGTGCTGGCAGTGGCTCATCAGTTGTACAGGGATTGGGGAGTGAATCAGTGGCGAGACAAACTAATCCCTGGCGGGGTCGTGGTTGATGTCAAAGGAATTGCACCAAAAGCAGCATTAGAGGATCGATACGGGTATGGCGGCTTTAAGTTATTGGCAACACGAGAGCGCCATCATTGATGAAGGTGCCACCATAGGGGAAGGCACCAAGGTCTGGCATTTCAGCCATGTTTGTTCAGGAGCTATCATTGGGGAAGGATGTTCCCTCGGCCAAAATGTCTTTGTTGGAAACCGGGTGGTGATCGGCAATCACTGCAAGATCCAGAATAATGTTTCGGTCTATGACAACGTCACCTTGGAAGATGATGTCTTCTGTGGCCCCAGCATGGTCTTCACCAATGTCTACAATCCAAGGGCGGCAATTGTCCGTAAAGAAGAATACCGCAGTACTCTGGTCAAGCATGGAGCAACTCTGGGAGCCAACTGCACGGTGGTCTGTGGGGTGACGATCGGACGCTACGCTTTCATTGGAGCCGGAGCGGTGATCAGCAAAGATGTCCCAGACTATGCGCTGATGGTTGGTGTTCCTGCTCGTCAAATTGGTTGGATGAGTGAGTATGGTGAGCAACTAGATCTCCCACTGAGTGGACACGAAGAGGTTGAATGTCCACATACCCAACAGCGCTATCGACTGAGTGGCCAAAAACTGGTACAAATCCAATCATGAGTCCTTCGTGAAGAGCTTCGTGCTGATGGACTTAGCTAAAGCGTCCCAAGGCTCCTACCAGCAATTGGGAGCACGGACATTAGCCTCAAGACTAGCTAACCTCTCAAAAAAGTAGTGATGGAGAAACAAGAGATTGTCCAACTGGTGAAAGAACAATTACCGGCTTTGTTGGAAGAGAGCCCGGAGTTAGAGCGCTGGATTGAGCGCTTGACTGCGCAGCGCTATGCGAATCGTCAGCAAACAGAGAGTCGCTTTGATCAGCTTCTTGGGGAACTTCGCCGTGACCGGGAAGAACAAAGCCGCAAATGGGCTGAACAAAACCGCAAGTGGGAAGAGTCCAAAGCCGAGAGTGATCGTAAGTGGGCCGAACAAAACCGCAAATGGGAGGAGTCCAAGGCTGAGAGTGATCGCAAGTGGGCCGAGCAAAACCGCAAGTGGGAGGAGTCCAAGGCTGAGAGTGATCGCAAGTGGGCCGAACAAACCGAGCAGAACAAGCGCCTGTGGTTAGAGGTCGGGGAGCAAAAGAGTAGGCTGGACCGCAAGATCGGTGCTCTCGGTGCTCGTTGGGGAATTGGGTCAGAGAGAGCCTTTCGGCATGCCTTGGCTGCTGTGCTGACAGAAAGTTTTGGTGTCGAGGTCTTTAACATCAACGAGTATGACGACGCGGGGGAGGTCTTCGGCAGGCCCGACCAAATCGAGCTCGACATCATCGTTCGCAATGGGACGCTGATCATCTTCGAACTGAAATCTTCAACTGATCGTTCCCAGCTCTACGTTTTCTCTCGCAAGATCGCTTTCTACGAGAAACATCATCAGCGTACGGCAGACCGTAAGATTCTGGTCTCTCCCTTTATTCATCCGCGTGCCCAGGAGCTTGCGCAGGAACTGGGGATTGAAACCTATGGTGATTCCAGCGAAGTAGAATTAGAGTTTACGTAAATTTTGGTCTTCAGACTTTCAGGTTCACGAATACTTCTATGATGGAAATCAGCCAGTTTCGCGCTCGCAAAAGCAGAGATTGACAATCTGACTCTTTCTGTGAGAGCCAATAAATTCCCTCCTTGAACGCTGGGTTTGGTGATCGAATGGGCTAGTTTTCATCAGAAAGAGCTGATGACAGACTGGGAACGGGTTCGTCAGTATGAGGGAATCAATAAAATCAAACCATTGTATTGAATTTGTTCCACATAGATGTAGTGCAGGTGAAGCCACTTCCTTAAAGACATCAATCTGCGCAATTCGAAGGTGCTGGACACCCTACGGGAACTCAAAGAGTATAGTTGTGAGGTGTTAGTTCATGATCCGTATTGAGACCCAGTGGAAGCCAAGGCAGAGTGTGAAGTTGAGTTGATGACGGAGTTAAATGAAATGGCACCTGTTTCAGTGATTGTGGTGGAGGTGGTTCACACGCCTTAAAGACAAATTTTATGGAATTCGAAGCTGTCCTTAATTCAGCCAGCAGCTTCAAATTCTTTCCTAGAACAAAACGAACTTGCAACCAAGTAGGCAATCATGAGTTGGACCTGGGACGCAGTTTGTGAGGACCCACAACTGCAGGATCTTCCGTACAAATTAGAGTTGAATGGAGATGGAGAACTGCTTATGAATGCTGTCAAGGTTCAGCACGCTTTTGTGGTCTATGAAATTCAGCGGTTACTGATGCAACATCGTCCGGATGGATTCAGTCCTCCTGAATTCCCCATTCTTACCGAAGATGGTGTGCGTTCTCCAGATGTGGTCTGGATCACAATTGAGCGACGTCGGCAAACAATCTCTGATAGCGCCGCTAGTATCGCTCCAGAAATATGTGTCGAGGTGATGTCACCAGGGAACACTATGGCTCAAATGCAGAAAAAAGGAGGGCTCTACCTCCAGGCTGGCGCACTGGAATATTGGATTTGTGATGAGAGTCAAAAACTACATTTTTTCAGCCAAACGGAGAAGTTACCAAAGTCTGATATCATCCCTTCCTTCCCATCGTCCATAACGTTGGACTGAGTTTGTTTGACCCGATTTGACTCCAATTGGGTAAGAACGCCCATTTACAACACAGTGCTTCTATAAATGCACATCGGCCAAGGCAAAATTGAGTGATCATTCGCTTGGTGCATCTGCTGAAATGGTGATTCATAAACACTTTTCGTGTTTTTCCCCTGCTGAAACATCTGGAAGTGATAGCTTCCTCAACTTTCGAAACCCATGAATGACTTCCACCAAGAATTAGCAAACGGTGAATCCGAAGGCATCGAGTTCAAACCTTCGACCTCGTTGCTGAAAGAAGCTATTCAAACGCTGTGTGCTTTCGCCAATCACAAGGGAGGCATTCTTTACTTTGGTGTTGCAGATGATGGGAAGATCATTGGGCAAACAGTCACGGACGACACGTTGAAGAATGTCGCCAACTCGATCAAGCTCAACACTGATCCCAAACTTTATCCACAAGTTGAGAGGGTTGAATTTGAGGGGAAATTCTGTGTGCGAGTCTGTGTGGAGCAGAGCCCGCTCAAGCCCCATGTGGCCTACGGTAGACCCTACATCCGCGTTGGTACGACAACTCAGCAGCTGAGCCAAGAACAGTATCACCTACTACTCCAGCAACGAAAAAATGGCTATGGTTTTGACTTCCAGCCCTGCCCTGCAGCTACGATTGCGGACATTGATGAGACGAGCGTCCATCACTTCATGGAGATCGCCAACGGCGTCCGGGACTTCAACGAAAATCTCTACCTGCCCACTGACCAAGTGTTGGAGAAGCTTGATTTGGTAAAGGAAGGCTCTGTCACGAATGCTGCCGTCTTACTGTTTGGTAAGCACCCAGCACGATTCTTCCCGGGTCACTACGAAATCAGGGTCGCCAGCTTTCCATCGGATACAAGTTACGATGAGATGATCAATGAGCAGGAGTACACAGGCAACTTACTGAAGGTATTTGCGGATGCCCAAGGATTCTTGTTGAATTCTCTGCGCAAAAGCTATCTGAAAGGTGAACAAGCCGGGACAGAGCACTTTGAGCTCCCAAGGGCAATGCTGCGCGAAGCCTTGGTCAACTTGATCGTTCACCGTGATTATCGGATGGATGTCAAATCCACGATTGAAGTTCGCCCATCTTTCATCCGCTTCTACAATCCGGCTCGGCTGTTCTCTCCCACGATCACCCTCGATGCACTCAAGCGCCATCATCCTTCCAGGCCCGGGAACAAACTCCTCGCCAAGATCTTTTACATGATGGGCTTGTTCGAGAACTGGGGAAGTGGGACCTTAAAGATCATTGAAACGGCGAAACAAAGCAGCAAAAGAGAACCAGACTTTGATTTTCAAGATGGGATGTTTTCGCTGAAAATTTATAGACCTTTTGCAAACGGCTAAAACGGTTCGTCAACAACTTGTGGTGAGTTTTTCGACAGAACAGGTTCCCTAACGGTCGACCTGTTTCAACATCGAATATTGCAAATCGACGTAGGATGGCTAAGTCTATCGACCTCGACAAGTAGCAGATGAGTGGCAAAAGCTATCAATGAAAACTGGAAAACCTAAACGTTCTTCCCTTGCCTGAGATACGGTTTTCGTCTATTCTAATTCGCAGCTGGTGTTCGGAAACAAGAAGGAGTTGTCATGCGGTTTTTTGACACGTCCGACTATGCGAGGAAATTGCAAAAGGCGGCGTTCACCGAGCAACAGGCTGAAGTGCAAGTGGATGTCTTGCGAACTTTGATTGAAAATGATTTGGCAACGAAGCAAGACATCGCCCGGCTCCAAAAAGACATTGCCGAGTTACGCAAAGAGGCTCAAGAGAGCATCGAATCACTGCGTAAAGAGGTGAAACAGGATATCGAATTGCTGAGCAAGGAAACACAACTAGGCCGGGCTCGAATCACTGCAGAGTTGGTAAAAGATATTGCCGAAGCCAAAGCAGAGGCATGGAAGTGGATTATTGCAGGAATCCTCTTGGCCCAAGTGGGATTGGTAGTCACCTTGATGAAGCTTTTGTGAGCTTATGGTGCAATCTTTCCCTATCCGCAAAATTTCCTTCATTGAATTTAACTGGATCAGTCTTAATTACAATTTGTTCAATTATTGAACAATAGACTTTATATTTCTTAAATTTCCTGCATCATACTTTAGATTGTCCAACTTAAGCTTTGTATTGATTCGCCATTTCTCCTCTACTTGACAAGGGAAACAGCTAACCGCCGCCTCAAGGGCGAGAAGACCATGATCGTCATCGCCCACCGGCTGATCACTGTCAAGCACTGCGAACGGATCTATCGCCTGGAACAGGGGCGGATTATCGAGGAAGGGACCCCAGAGCAGGTCCTCCAACAAGCCAGCTAACTTAGGCTCACATGCCACAAAGCTCACCCATGCTTATCCCCGGAGGAAGGGAAAGGCGAACTGCCTTTTTTGATCGGGGTTACAAGCCATGAAAGTTCAGTATTTTGAAGATACCGATACGTTGTATATCGAATTTCAATCACAGCAAATTGCGCAGACGCGCGACTTGGATGAAAATACTCTCTTAGATCTGGATGCCGACGGCAATGTCTGCGCGATCACTTTTGAGCACGCAAGCCAACGAGCGGATATCAGCTAATTGCAAGTTGAAGGCATTGCGGCCTGATAAAAACACAGAGCCTGACCTACAAGAGATTCCCGCGTACGCAGGAATCCAGATTCGGATCGGGCTTCGCCCGTCCGGAATATGCAATGCACAAACATTGACAGTACGGTTCTAATAGTGACACCATTATACTCATGGCGTCGGTAGAAAAAATCCTCTCGAAAATGCGAGAGGAGCCGAAAAACATTCGTTTTGCAGACCTCAAAAAAGTCTGTGAAGCCTACTTCGGTCAGCCACGCCAAAGCGGCACCAGCCACCTGATCTACAAAACACCCTGGCCGGGCGACCCGCGCGTGAATATTCAAAACGCTAGAGGTCAAGCGAAAGCCTATCAGGTGCGGCAAGTCCTACAGGCAATCGACAAGCTGGAGCATGGCAATGAGCACTGATCACTACACCTATCGCGTCACCTGGTCCGCTGAAGACGCTGAGCATGTCGGGCTTTGCACCGAATTCCCGGCGTTGAGCTGGCTTGCAGCGACGCCAGAAGAAGCCCTGAGCGGCATTCGCACCCTCGTGAAAGAGGTGGTCGCTGATCTTCAAGCGAGTAACGAAACGGTCCCCGAGCCATTTGCAGAGCGTAAATACAGCGGCGAATTTCGCGTGCGCATACCGCCCGAATTGCACCGCCAGCTGGCCATGGCGGCTGCTGAACAGGGGGTCAGCCTGAATCGACTTGCCAGCGCAAAACTTGCGGGCGAGAAGACAGCCTAGAATGCAGTCCTAGCCGTTGCCCACCGTCCTTTTTGTGTGTGGACCTCCGCTGAATGGCAAACGCTTCTTGCTGAGAACGCCGTTGCCGTTGACGTCAAGGGCGTTGTCCCCCGACATGAGTTGTCCGAGGTGGGCGTAAGGATCTGGCGACTGTAATCCTTGTTTCAGTTGTTTCGGTCGTTGGCCCAACTGGCCAAGGCAGACCTCTGACATGTTCATTTTCTGAACAACTACGTCTCAACAATCACTCATTTTTTATTCATCCTCGTGCTTAAGAACTTGCACAGGAACTGGGAATTGAAACCTATGGTGATTCCACCGATGTAGAATTAGAGCTTTTGTAATTTTTAGGGCCTGTCATCAATTTAGCCAAATGACCGCTGCTATCTTGTGGATAGCTCCCAGAAAAGCACAGGCTCGCTTATCATAGCGTGTGGCAATCCCCCGGTATTGCTTCAATTTGGCAAAGAAGTTCTCAAGTCGATCTGAGCATACTCGTTGTCTGCCTCGGCAGCCAGCACTTCAAAGACCCGTTGCCAGACACCCCGCTTGCTCCAGCGCATGTGGCGAGTATGAATCACCCGAAAGTCGCCAAAGCGTTCGGGCAGATCGCGCCAGGGAATGCCGGCGCGATAACGATAGAGCACTGCCTCGACAAAGAGGCGATTATCCTTGGCAGTCACTCCGACGGTTCCTACTCTGCCAGGGAGCAAATGCTCAATCCGTTGCCACTGATCATCAAGGAGAGCATAGCGTCTGGTGGTCATGGGACTTCTCTTCAATTAATAAAGGAAAAAGGTTTTTTCTTCCAAGAAGAATGATATCCCTCAAACGATCAAGTGCTTATTTGATGACAGGCCCTAGAAAATTTAAATATTGTCCAAGGTGCTGTCCCAAAAAAATGCAGACAACTAGTCCTCTTCTGAAACCGGGATGTAGCTTATGAAACTCAATCTGGAAGACAAAAAAACACCGGCCCAACTACTGATGGCCTATGAACAGATCTTCCCGGGAATTCACCCAGAATGGATTGACGGGGTAATCGGCATCAAGGCTCTATCTGGCTGGCTGCATGGCAATGTCACCTCACAGATCCTGCGTGCTGTCGGAGGGCTTTTCCACCGCCACAAAGCTTCGAATGGAGAAGGGGGATGGTGGATTGCAACGGAAATTTCTGTGCAGTATTTGAACACAGATCGTATACTCCAGGCGGATTTGGCGGGCTGGAAAAGAGATCAACACTCTCAGCCACCGGATGGATTTCCTGTGACCGTTCGTCCAGATTGGGTGTGTGAGGTTTGCCATACTACCCGTAAGAAAGACAGGGAGTTGGTGCCGGACACCCTGTCCAAGGCGGGGGTGCCTTATTACTGGTTTGTGGATGCGGAGGAACTTTTCTTAGAGGTCTGGGAACTACAAATGGACAAAAGTTGGAAAATTATCAAGATCCTCACAGAGAAAAATGAGGAGCAGATCATTCAACCTTTTGTAACCCGGACGCTCAGTCCAAAACAGCTACTCCAGAAAGATTGGTGAGCGAAACTTTCTGATTTACTTTTGCTAAGCACCATCCCTCCGTCGATAGTGGCTGTGAGCCATATGGATTGGCAGCAAAGGATCTAGAAAATGAAAATAGGACTGCTCAAAAGGTTAATTGGCCTGTCCTTATTCAAACCGAAGGGTTGGTCGCCGTCTTGAAAGTATTGCAGGGCTCACCATCCAACAACGTTGAGAAATGAAATGAGCGAATATCCATCTCGGTATGAAGCAGACTTCTACCAATGGTCATTGGAGCAGGCTCGCTTACTACGCTCCGGAGAATGGAAATCAGTGGATGTCGAGCATCTGGCTGAGGAGATTGAAGATATGGGTAAGGGTGTTCGGCGTGAGTGGGAAAGCCTTCTCAAAGTCTTGATCGTGCAGCTGCACAAATGGGTCTTCCAACCGGAACTCAGAGGAGTGAGTTGGCAGTGGACTATCCAGGAGCAACGAGTCCAACTCCATGAACTGCTGGCCGATAATCCTAGTCTGAAAAATCAAATGACCGCTTCGCTTGAACGGACTTATCCCCGTGCCGTCAAATGGACTGCCCTCGAGACAAGCCTGATTGAAGAAACTTTCCCAACAGAATGTCCCTTTCGCCTTGAAGACATCCTGAATGAGTCTTTCTGGCCAAGCTGATGCAGAAGGGGAAAATCTGTGTGGTCACCATACGCAAAATTTCCTTCATTGAATTCAACTGGATCAGTCTTAATTACAATTTGTTCAAATATTGAACAATAGACTTTACATTTCTTAAATTTCCTCAATAGTAATTTAGGATGTCAAACATCAGCTTAGTACTGATTCGTGGTCACTCCAATACTTGACTAGGGAACAGGTTAACCGCTGCCTCGACATCGAGAGGCCAATGAGGTTTTAGGAAAAAATCTACAAAATTTCACATGACCCCCCAAATTGAAGCGTCAATCCTGAAGTGAAAGCTGCTCTCCAGTACCTCCATGAAATCCTGACTCTGCTTGGTGATGATCGTCGAAAGTTGCCTGCGCTGGTGGTGTTGTTTTTGGGAGCATCCATGTTGGATCTGGCTGGGTTAGGCCTAATCGTACCCTATATCGCGTTGGTGACGCAACCGGACTCAATGATACCGGGTAGACTTAGTGAACTACTGGCTCTGCTGAATTGGGGTGGTGATCGTCAAGCTCTATTGATCTGGTTGAGTGGACTACTAGTAGTATTGTTCCTCGGGAAAGCCTTCGTAGTCCTGGGTGTCAATAGCCTGATCATCCGCTTTGCCCAGAATCAACAGATTCGTTTGCGTTCGCGGCTGATGCATGCCTATCAGCACTTGCCTTACTCACTCTACCTGCAGCGCAACTCTGCTGAATACATTCACTCCGTGCAACAGTTGACTGGCCAATTTCAAGGGGTTTTGCAACAACTCCTGCGAACGATCAGTGATGCCCTGGTGGCGTTGGTTATTCTAGGTTTGCTGGTCTGGGAGAATGCAGTTGCATTGAGTTTACTGGTACTGTTAGTTGGTGGAACTTTGCTTGCCTACGATCGCCTTTTTCGTAAGAGAATTAGGGGCTATGGGATCCGGCTAAATCGGGCAGCCCAAGGAATGGTCAAAGGAGTCCATGAAGGCCTGGAAGGCCTCAAGGAGATTCGCATTCTTGGCCAGGAAGCTTATTTCCATCAGCAAGTTCATCGTGGAGCTGTGGAAATCGCTTTCAATGAACGCCGCTCTCAACTCATCCAGCAGGCGCCCCGTTATCTGCTTGAAGCAGTATTGGTGGTATTTGTGGTTCTTCTGGTCCTGATAACACTGCGATCTGGAGCATCTACAGGCACCCTTTTGGGAACACTTGGCCTGTTTGGTGTGGCGGCGATTCGTATGTTACCCATGGCGACTTTACTGGCCAGCAATTTGACCGCACTACGCTACAATCGAGATGGTATCTCTCGTCTGTATGCTGATGTACAACAACTGAAGGAATCACCTGAAAAAAGCAACCATGTTGCTCATACTGGAGATTCCTTTGCGTCATTGAAACTGGAAAATGTTCAATATTCCTATCCTCAAACGAAGCAGGCCGTCCTACAGAACTTGAGTCTAAAAATCAAAGTAGGAGAGTCGATAGGACTCGTGGGACCCTCAGGAAGTGGCAAAACCACGCTGGTGGATGTCTTGCTTGGTTTGCTGGAACCCCAGTCTGGAAATATGGAATTTAACGGTCGATTTCTGCTAGAAAATTTGGAGGAGTGGCGCTCTCAGGTGGCCTACTTGCCCCAGCAGGTCTTTCTGATTGATAATAGTTTGCGCTGCAACGTGGCTCTGGGGGAAGAAGAGTCAGAAATCGATGAAATTCGACTGAAAGAGGCTTTGCGACAAGCCCGACTGATCGAACTAGTTGAACAACTCCCACAAGGAGTCAATACGGTTCTGGGGGAACGTGGGGTACGTCTCTCGGGCGGACAGCGCCAGCGAGTAGCTTTGGCACGTGCCTTCTATGACGGACGAAATGTCCTGGTGATGGATGAAGCGACCAGCGCCCTAGACAACGAGACCGAAAAAGAGATCGTTGCTGAAATTCAGCGACTTAAGGGACAAAAGACGATGATCGTGATTGCCCATCGGCTGACCACGGTTCAGCACTGCGATCGGATCTACCGACTGGAGCAGGGAAAAATTGTCGAAGAAGGGACGCCAGACCAAGTATTGAAAAAAGCAAGCTGAGTTAAAACTATCAGACCAGAGAATATACACCATGCCTGATTCCAGTTACTTCAAGGACTACTTTGAGCATCTCCACAATCGACTACAGACTGCCAATGTAGCAGATTTGGAGCAGGCCGCCCAACTTGCCTCCCAGGCAAACCAACAAAATCACAAAATCATCTGTGTAGGCAATGGTGGGAGTGCCGCAATGGCCAGTCATGTAACAGTCGATTTTACTAAGGCAGCCGGGATGCGAGCGATCAACTTCAACGAAGCCGATCTACTCACCTGTTTTGCCAACGACTACGGTTATGAGCACTGGGTTGCAAAAGCTTTGGAGTTCTACGCTGATGAGGGAGACCTGGTAATCCTGATCAGCAGCAGTGGACAGTCACCCAATATGCTCAACGGTGCCAAGCAAGCTCGGGAAATGGGACTGCCAATCCTGACTCTCTCAGGATTTCGGTCTGACAATCCCTTGAGAACTCTGGGAGATGTCAATCTCTGGGTGGATAGCACCGCCTACAACATCGTGGAAATGACCCACCATGTCTGGCTATTGGCAATTATCGATTACTTGATTGAACAGAAGCAGGATACAAAGTCTTGAGTGAAGTACGTGCGCTGTTGCTAGCTGCTGGGCTGGGAACACGCCTGCACCCACTGACCGAATACTGGCCCAAGTGCCTGATGCCTATTTGTGAGAGGCCCCTTTTGGAGTACTGGTTGGAGACTCTTTGGCGAGCCGGCATGCGGGAGGCTCTCGTGAATCTTCACTATCTACCAGAGATTGTTGAGGAATTTCTGGTGCGTCCTCGCTTTCGAGATTGGGTCCGTGCTGTAAAAGAAACAGAATTGCTTGGAACAGCCGGGACCCTGCGTGCTCATGCAGATTTTTTCAAAACGCAGACGACACTGCTCGTACATGCCGACAACTGGTGTCAGTGCGACTTCACAGATTTTCTGGAATTCCACGAACACAGACGGCCCAAAGGAACTGTGCTGACGATGATGACCTTTGATACGGAGTCGCCACAATCGTGTGGAATTGTTGAAGTAGATGACGATGGGGTGGTGCAGGCTTTCCATGAGAAGGTAACCAATCCTCCAGGAACCCGAGCCAATGCGGCAGTCTATTTGTTGGAACCCGAATTACTGAATTGGTTGGTGACACAACCTCAAATCAATGACTTCAGTACTCAAGTGCTACCAAACTATCTGGGGCGAATTGCCACATGGCACAACACTCAACTGCACCGGGACATTGGGACAATTCAATCACTCCGACAGGCACAGTCTGATCCAAGACCAAAAGCCCTTTGGAGAGAAGCCGATGCATGGCAAGCACAGTTTCTCCAGCATCCAATTCATCAGGGACTGCGAGAGTTAAATGTCACCTGAACAAAAGATTTGGAGACTCTCTGGGGCCGAGTCACAATTTTCATTGCCTAGTGGTCAGCAGGTTGTCTTGTGCTATGGTCACTTCAACATCATTCACCCAGGGCACATCCGCTTCTTGGAACACGCTAAGTCCCTTGGGCAGCAATTGATTGTTGCAGTACAGGGCGATCAGATGTTGACCCCCTCCGGGAATCCTCATCTCTTTTCTGCGCAAGAACGGGCACTTGGTTTGGCTTGGTTGCAAATTGTCGATGGTGTCCTGATTCTGGACAGAGGAGACTTTGCAGAGGCCGTCCAAGGGCTGCGGCCAAATTTGCTGGTGTTGGGCAAGGAGTTCGAGAAAGAGCAACAGGGACTCTTGAAAGAGTCACTCAAGATTCTGCGAGCGGTTGGTGGCAAGGTCGTCTATCATGCGGGAGAAACCCACTACGCCACTACAGATCTGCTGCGTGAAGAACCGCAGGATCTTCAGCGTGAACGTTGGGAGCAATTCCAGCAAGCTTGTCAGCGACAACAACTGGATCTAACAAAGCTACACCAGGCCCTGAATCGCTTTCAGCAGAGTCGTCTCCTTGTTCTAGGTGATACGATTGTTGATCAGTATATCGCCTGTGATGCCCTAGGGATGAGCGCAGAAGCTCCAGTGTTGGTTGTCAGAGAACTGAAGGCTCGCGAATATCTTGGTGGAGCAGCAATTGTTGCGGCCCATGCCCAGGCACTGGGTGCTCAGTGTATTTACCTCTCGGTAGTTGGCCAGGATCCGAATGCTCAACTTGTGAGGCAGCAACTCGAACGATACGGGGTATCCAACAGTCTGATCCCTGACCCAAACCGACCCACGACCTTCAAGATCCGCTATATGGTTGAGAACCAGAAACTCTTCCGTGTTAGCCGTCTGCAGGAGCAGAGTCTCTCAGCAGAAATTGAAACTCAACTGATCTCACTACTGAGAGAGTTGGCTCCAAAGTTGGATGGAATCTTGGTCAGTGATTTTGTCTACGGAGTGATCACTGAAGACATTCTGAACGAATTGCAGGCACTAAAGCAGCAGTATGGCCTGCAATTGTTTGGCGATCTCCAATGCAGTAGCCAAGTTGGCAACGTTGGAAAATTTCAGAATTTCGATCTACTGACGCCAACGGAAAAAGAAGCACGGATTGCCCTGAGTAATCGAGATGATGGTGTCGAAAGGGTAGCGAACCAGTTGATGCAGCGAAGTGGGACGAAACATCTGCTCATCAAACTGGGCGCTGAGGGATTTATCGCGTATGCCACTGAGGAAGATGGCTTCATCAACCGTCAGCATTTCCCAGCTCTGTGTCCAAACCCTATCGATGTCGCTGGAGCAGGAGATTCTCTCTTAGCCTGCATGGCTGTCAGTCTTTGTGCAGGCAACTCTATGATGGAGTCTGCTGCGTTGGGAGCCTGCATGGCTAGTCTAGCTGTGCAGACGGTAGGCAATTTGCCGGTGCGCCAGGAACAGATTCAGCAGTTATTGGCTACACGATTTTCACAAACTCCCATACCGAATTGAAACGCGGCCAAGTTATGAAGAAAGTCTCTCAAAGTGCTGGAGCGGAAATTCCAGGCAATTTAACTCGAGTGACTTAAGGATTATGTTCCAATTGAATGCAGAAAACTGATGACTCAATCTGAAAAATTCCTGGTTATTGGCAGTAACTCCTTTTCCGGGGCTCACTTTGTCCGTTACCTGCTGGAGCAAGGCCATGCGGTCCTGGGAGCTAGCCGTTCAGCTGAGTTACACCCGGTCTTTCTGCCTTATCGCTGGCTCGATCAAGTTCCGAAAAATTTTCAGTTTCGCCAACTGGACCTGAATCATGACCTCTCAGGATTACTGGAGTGGGTTCGGCAGGAACAACCGGAGTACATCGTCAATTTTGCGGCACAGGGTATGGTCGCCCAAAGTTGGCAAATTCCGGAGCATTGGTATCAGACGAATGTGGTAGCTCAGGTAAAGTTGCACGATCAACTACGACAATTGCCCTTTCTCCGCAAATACGTCCACGTGACCACCCCGGAAGTCTATGGCAGCACAGAAGGTTGGATCCAGGAACACTTCAATTTTGCACCCAGCACCCCCTACGCGGTTTCACGTGCGGCCTGTGACCTGCACCTGATGAGTTTTTTCAAGGCTTATGACTTCCCGGTTGTCTTTACCCGGGCTGCCAATGTCTATGGTCCGGGTCAGCAACTTTACCGAATCATCCCCAAAGCGTTGCTTTGTGCTCGAACGGGACAGAAGCTGTCCCTGCATGGGGGAGGGCATTCGGTTCGTTCCTTCATTCATATTCAGGATGTCGCGCGGGCCACTCGGCAGCTGGCGCTGGAAGCTCCACCTGGAGAAAGTTATCACCTCTCCACTCGAGAGACGGTCTCCATCCGGGAATTGGTGGAACAACTTTGCGCACTAACCGACGTAGACTTTTCAGAGGTTGCGGAAGTCTCAGCAGATCGGTTGGGTAAGGACCAGGCCTATCTGTTGGAAAGCACTAAGATTAGGGATCAGTTTGGCTGGTCGGAGCAAATCTCTCTGGAAACAGGACTCCAAGAGACTCTCCAGTGGCTAGACACAAATCTCGAAACCCTGAAACAGCAGCCTGATACCTACAAACACAAGGCATAAAGAAGATCCGGAAAATCTGGGGCTCAAACTTCTGATAATGTAGTAAGATGAGGAAACTTGCCCCTAGATCTGTTTGAGCTGAACTACGGTGCTTGAACCCAGCAGTAGGCAAAACACTTAGGGGCAGGGATGGCAGGTCAGGAGTTTGGCTGGAGCATCAAACAGTCAAGTAGGTTGCAGTCATGGACTTTTGCTCTTTTGCATTGGCTGGCTGACCAATCCGTGTGGTGAGTATCAGTTATTCATATGAAATTGGAAGGAGACATGAACTGGCAAGAAGTCTGTGAACACCCAATTTTGCAAAATCTGCCTTTCAAAATTGAGTTGAATAAGGACGGAGAAATCATCATGAATGCGGTGCAAGTCAACCACTCGCTCTATGCTTGGGAGATCATGCGGTTGCTGGAACAATTTCTCAAAGGGGGAAAATGTCCGCCTGAGTTTCCGATCATGACTTCAGACAACGTCAAGTCTCCTGATGTCGCCTGGATGTCCAACGAACGTCTACAGAGCATCTGGGGAATGTCTGCTTCAACGATTGCACCTGAGATTAGCGTAGAGATCAAATCATCCAGTAATACCTGGAAAAAGCTCCATGAGAAGGCCCAACTGTATTTTGAAAAAGCAGCTACAGAAGTCTGGTTTTGTAGCGAGGAAGGCAAGATGGAATTCTATTCTTCAGAAGGCAAGTTGGTGAATTCCGTGCTCGTTCCAGAATTTCCAGAATTCATTGATCTTCAGCCAGCATAAATCCAAAAGTTTAAAATATGCGATTTAACAAAGTATGAAAATCTTAATCACCGGAGGCTGTGGCTACGTAGGAACAATTCTCACCCAGCAACTGCTGATGGATGGTCACCAGGTAACCGTTGTGGACACTCAATGGTTTGGCAACCACCTGACGCCTCACCCAAACCTGGCAGTGCACAAGCAAGACATTCGGGAGGTGGACGTAATTCCTCTGGAAGGCGTCGAGGCGCTGCTACACTTGGCGAACATTGCCAACGATCCTGGAGTTGAACTGAACCCAACGCTGTCGTGGGAAGTCAATGTCCTGGCTGGCCAGCAACTGATTGATCGTGCGGTGCGCAGTGGAGTAAAACAGTTCATCTATGCCAGCTCTGGCAGTGTCTATGGGGTAAAAGATGAACCCCAGGTGACCGAAGATCTCCCCTTGGTGCCAATTTCTGTCTACAACAAGACCAAGATGGTCGCTGAACGTGTACTCCTCAGCTATCAGGACCAACTGCAGGTTCACTGTATCCGACCGGCAACGGTTTGTGGTTGGTCGCCACGAATGCGGCTCGATGTCAGTGTAAATATGCTCACCCTCCAGGCTCTGAAGAATAGTCGAATTACTGTTTTTGGAGGCCAGCAGACACGTCCCAATATTCACATTCAGGATATGGTTCGGGTCTACCAACACTTTCTGGCCAAGCCGGAGTTGCCTTCCGGATGCTACAATGCAGGGTTTGAGAACATTTCCATACTCGACATTGCGGAGCGAGTGACAGCAAGAATCCCTGCGGAGATTGTTGTCAGTGAGTCCAACGATCCCCGCTCTTACCGCCAGAATTCGGATAAGCTGCAGGCAACAGGTTTTCTTCCAAAATACTCGGTCGACACTGCGATTGAAGAGGTCATTGGAAAGTATCGCAGTGGGGAGTTGGTGGATCAAGACCAGTGTTACACGGTGCGTTGGATGAAGCATCTGAAATTAGAAAAGCTATGAACTTGACTGATTTATCTGCCCAACTCCGAGCCGATGTGATTGAGATGTCACATCGTGCCAAGGCAGCCCATCTGGCTTCTGCTCTGTCCTGTGTGGATATTCTAGGCGTATTGTATGGTAAGGTTCTGAAACTGGAGGCAACCCAACCCACTTCACCCCACCGGGATCGTTTCATATTGAGCAAAGGACACGCGGCTGCAGCACTCTATGCAGCTTTGGCCTGGAAAGGAATCATCAATCGTCAAGATTTGAATCAATACGGGAAACAGGGTTCCCTGCTGGAAGAACATCCGTCTCCAAAACAATTGGGCGTTGAAGCAGCAACCGGCTCTCTCGGTCATGGTCTGCCGATCGGGAATGGAATGGCGCTTTCCTGCCGCATCACCGAGCAGCATTTTCGCGTGTTTGTGTTGCTGAGTGATGGAGAGTGTAACGAAGGTTCCGTATGGGAAGCAGCGTTGTTTGGTGCTCGCCAACAGTTGAATAACTTGACTGCAATCATCGACTACAACAAGTGGCAAGCAACTGGACGAAGCCAGGAAGTGCTGCAGTTGGACCCTTTGATTGACAAGTGGAGGGCCTTTGGTTGGGATGCTCTGGAGATTGATGGACATGACTATACAATGCTGGATCAAGAACTAAACAAACATCACCCGACACGACCTCGTGTGTTGGTGGCCCATACGATCAAGGGCAAGGGAGTCAGTTTCATGGAAGATGACAATAACTGGCACTATCGAGTGCCAACTGGCGAAGAAGTAACGGCGGCAAAGAAGGAGTTGGGAGTCCTATGAGGAATGCCTTTGCGCAGATTGTCACAGAATTGGCTGTCACCAATCCACGTTTAGTCCTGCTGGCAGGAGACATTGGCAACCGACTTTTCGATCGCTTCAAGGAACAGTTTCCTCAGCGCTTTTACAACTGTGGAGTAGCCGAGGCCGGGATGACCGGGATTGCTGCGGGACTAGCCTCCAGTGGACTGCAGCCAATCACGTACACAATCACACCCTTCAACACGCTGCGCTGTCTTGAACAGATCCGGTTGGATGTTTGTTATCCAGACTTGCCAGTGATTCTGGTTGGTACAGGTTCTGGCCTCTCCTATGCCAGCTTGGGGGCAACTCATCATTCGATGGAGGATATTGGTGCCCTGCGCATGTTGCCAAATATGCATGTAGTCTGTCCTGCAGACACAATGGAGGTGAAATCCCTGATCGCTTCTGCCTTGGAACTACGCAGACCAACTTATATTCGTCTAGGGAAGAAGGGTGAACCACAAATTCATCATCAACCCCCTCCCCTTGTGATTGGAAAGGGCTATACCATTAGGGAAGGGAGTGACCTTGCGGTGATTGGTGTTGGGAATCTCTTGGCAGAAGCCCTGAAGTGTACGGACCTTCTACAGGAAAAGAGCATTACAAGCCGCGTGATCAGTTGGCACACGGTCAAGCCCATTGACGACAGTCTACTCTCGGAGCTGTTTGCTTCCTTCGCCAAAATTATCGTTCTAGAAGAGCATGGGTATGCAGGAGGCGTCGCTAGCTCCCTTCTGGAATGGGGAAGTCGACAAGGAGTTGATCTGCGAAAACTCAAATGTTTTGCGGGAGCCGATCAGTTTTTGAGTGCCTGTGGCAACCAGCAGCAGGCTCGAGAATTTTTGGGCTTGACCGCCAACCAGATTGTCCCTCAGTTGCTAGAGTGGCTTTGATGCGGGTGGGGCTGGACTTTGACAACACCTTGATTCGCTACGACGAACTGTTCCACAACTTGGCGCTTGAGCAAGGACTGATTCCTGATTCAGTCCCACCCCAAAAGAACAAGATTCGTGATCACTTGCGAAGAAAAGGGATCGAAAACGAATGGACCAAGTTGCAAGGAGAGGTTTATGGCAATCGAATCCTGGAGGCAGTAGCCTGGGAAGGGATGTTGGAAACATTGTCAGCATTGCAGGAAAGAGGAGTGGAACTATGCATCGTAAGCCACAAAACTCGTACTCCCTATTTGGGGCCAGCCTATGATCTCCACGCAGCAGCCCGCAACTGGCTAACAAAACAGGAATTTTTCTCAGCACAAGGACTGCAATGGCGGGATGAACAGGTTTACTTCGAACTGACCAAAGTAGACAAGATTCAACGGATTCAACAACTTGGATGTACCCATTTTGTGGATGATCTCCCAGAAATCTTGGAATTGTTGCCACCCTCTGTGAAGGGCATTTTCTTTCGTCCAGAGGTAGCTGCTGAAACAGCAGAACCATCTTGGCCCATTTTACGAGAGTGGTCAGCGCTTCCAGATTTGTTGCAATGAGTGACGACGAGAGTTTGACAGATAAAACCCATACTTTTCTGAAACAGCTAGGGGTTGAACCAACGCAGATTATAAGAATTCAAGCCGGTCGGAACAGCCGAGTCTGGCGTGTCTCCAACAGGAAGCGACACTTGGCAATCAAGGAATACTTCCGCCACCCGCAAGATCCGAGAGATAGGTTGGCTGCAGAAGCTGGCTTCCTGAGATTGCTAAATAGGTACACTTCTCTCCGTGTTCCCCAAGTTATTGCAGTTGATGAAGAGCGAGATCTGGGAGTCTATAGCTGGCTTGAAGGCAAACCAATTGAAAAAATCAAAAATCAACACCTACAACAGTGCGTTGCTTTCATCGCAGCACTGAACCAGTGTCGACAATTGGAGGACGCCAAGCAGATTGCTTCAGCGTCAGAAGCATGCTTCACGGTTCAACAACACCTGGAAAGTGTGCAGAAAAGAGTACAACTGCTACTTGAAATTGATGCTCATTCACGGATACGTGAGGAAGCGCTTAATTGGATCAGGACCGTCTTAGAACCAAAATTGACACAACTGCAAACCGGACTGGAAAAACGAGTTGACCGAACAGGTGATTATCTTCAATTCAGTGAGCAAGTTTTGTCACCATCAGATTTTGGTTTCCACAATATTACTGAGCACAAAGGTGAGTTGGGTTTCTTCGACTTTGAGTATGCTGGTTGGGATGATCCTACAAAACTTTGTTGTGATTTTGCGTGTCAGCCACAACAGCCAGTGACTACCAAGCAAGCTCAGTGGTTTTGTCAGCTGCTTGGAAAATCCATGAAAGAGGCAAACCTCTACGAGATGTTTGAAATGCTACTACCAATCTATCGCATCAAGTGGTGTTGTATTATGCTCAACGAATTTAGAATGACAGAATGGGCTCGCAGAATTCATGCGGGAGAAAAGGATAGTGAGCAACGTTTGAAAAGCCAGTTCATGAAAGTACAACAGTACTTTCATGAACACATGGAAGCTACTGATCCTGTTTGATCATGAAATAAAAGTAACGGAAGTATAAAAAACTAGGATCTTCCAGAACATATTGGAGTGTGTGTAGCTCTACTGAGCCATCGATTGTCCCAACTAGAGATTTAAGTGGAAGCAACTAAAAGTTATCATAAAACACAAGCGGAACAGTATTGAATAATGGCTTACATCGATTTCATGTCCGCAATTCACAAGAGCACTCAACGGGATTATCTCGCTCGCGTGAATGACCCTGAGTATCCAAAGGCCAAGGCAGCTGAACTGGCCAAAAAATGGGGGTATGATTATTGGGATGGGGATCGCCGCATCAATTACGGTGGTTACAATTATATGCCTGGACGATGGGCCCCGGTGGGAAGAGCCATGATTGAACACTATGGACTTCGAACTGGTGATAAAGTGCTCGATATTGGTTGTGGAAAAGGGTTTCAATTGTATGAACTCACTCAACTTCTACCTGGGTTGGAGGTCTCGGGGATTGACTTGTCAGAATATGCTATCAAGAACAGTAAAGAAGAGTTGAAAGACCGCTTAGAGGTTGGTAACGCAACAAATCTGCCCTTCCCTGATAACAACTTCGACTTTGTATTTTCTTTGAACACACTACACAACTTGCCAAATTATGAACTGGAACATGCTCTGCAAGAGATGGAGCGGGTCGGGAAAAAACACAAGTACCTTTGTGTCGAATCCTTTCGAAGCGAAAAAGAGAAAGCCAATTTACTTTATTGGCAAGTGACCTGTCGTGCCTTTTGTGCTCCAGAAGAATGGGAATGGTGGTTTAAACAGACAGGGTACACAGGAGATTACTCATTCATTTACTTTCAGGATTAGTGCTCACATCAGGCCATATGAAAAAAGTTTATATAATAGGTTCAAGCGGATTAATTGGTCGAGATCTGCAAACTCAACTAGATCAAAATAATATTAAGTATATTGGAACATACTTTAAAAATAAAAAGAGAGAAAATGAACAATTTTTTGATATGAAAACACAATCAAAGTCAGAATTTATCAAAAAATTAGAGGAAAAAAGTGTAGTCTTTATTTTATCAGCATATAGCAACCCTTCATGGATATACCTGAACAAGAAGGAAGCTAAAAAGTTAAACTTGGAATCAACTAAAGAGTTAATAAAGATATTAGCTGACAAGGAATCAAGAATCGTCTTCATGTCATCTGTTGAAGTGTTTGATGGTAAAAAAGGGAACTATAAGGAAGATGATGAACCAAATCCACTGAATTTGTATGGGGAAATGAAATTAGAAATTGAGGAATTCTTACCCAAGTTGACTTCATCATACACCATTGTAAGAACTGGATGGAATGTAGGAATGAACAATGAAAAGAGATGTGTTATCCGGTTAACTTATGAATCATTACTAAAAAAAGAACCTAAAATGGCTAAAGATAATGTGTTCTCAATAATTACATCGAAGAATACAGGGGAAGCACTTCGGAATTTAATTGATCATCAAGATATCAAAAAAATACATCTGGCAAGTGATAATCCTGTAATTAGAACGGAATTGGCAAAGATTGTACTAGCTAGTAGCAAAAACTTAAAATTAAATGGTTTTAAAGAATGCTTATTCAATGAAATAGAATACTCAGAACCTCGGGCTCGACTTAACGATTTAGACAATAGTTTATCAAAAAAAATTTTGAACCTAAATTATACAAAGACTGAACATATAATAAATCAGAAAATAAATTTACTTGATGGATATTATCTTGGTCAGAAAAATGGAAAATAAAATATTTTTGCTCACAATAGATAGGATCAATTCTTTGATTGAAGAAGGTAGATTAAGTGAAAGTCGAAGATCTAGGATCATTCTTCATGAAAGTAATGATTCTAAAGTCCAAGAAATGATAATAGTTCTGTTCAGTGACTCAATAATTAAGCCACATTTCCATCCTGAGGGAAAGCCTGAGTCATATCATGTCATTGAAGGAGAACTTATTGTCAATATTTTTGACAATGATGGGAAAATTATTAACAAAATTGAATTAAACACTTTTAATCAAAAGTTTTACAGAGCAGACGGAAATGTTATACATCAACCTATTTCAAAAACAGAATATACTGTTTACCATGAAGTTTATACTGGTCCATTTATAAAAGAAATTGATGTGAATTATGTGGAGACACCAACATGCAAAAACTAGTTGAATTAGAAAAAAGAGAATATTGTTTTATTTGTAAAGAAAAATCTGAAATAAAACATTGTTTTAAAAATTATCCAATTACTGAAAGATATATAAGAAAAGGCGAAAATTGTACTGATCATCTATTCTACGATATCGTGCTTAGAATTTGTGAAGATTGTGGATTAATGTTTCTAGGTGAAGTTTTACCAAAAGAGTTTTTATATAATTCAGAAAATTACCATACACTATCGAGTACCAGCATAGGCGCAATTAAAGCAATTGATGACTTCGCTGAATTTATAAAGAAGCACTGTAAAATTAATAATCCTCTCATTATAGATGTTGGTGCGAACGACACGACATTATTAAGAAAATTAGAATCTATGTCATCAAGTTTAGTGGGAATTGATCCTAACTTAACAAATGATGAAGAGAAATATAAAACACATAAGTGTTTTGTTGAGGACTTTAATTTTAAAGAATATGAAGGTAGAAAAAAAATAATAATTAGCAGCCATACAATTGAACATCTTTATGAGGTTGATAGTTTTTTTCAACAGATTTCGAGTACAATGAGCGACGATGACGAATTTTTCCTACAAGTCCCCTCGCTTGAATTACTTTTGAATGATTGTCGTTTTGACCAAGTACAACATCAACACCTTAACTATTTTAGTCTAAGATCATTAAAGAAATTGGCAAACCAGTTTAATCTAAAATTGGTCAACTTTGCTTACGATCCATGGCATTATGGTGCGATAATGTGTCAACTGAAAATAGATAAGAATTTAAGTCTACAGAACCAAGATTTAGGCAATTATTTTGTCAATTTTGACGATTCTCTGGTTCATTTCAACTCACAAATGCAAATCACGAATGAGAAATTAATGCAATTTAAAGAATTTTATTGTTACGGGGCATCTTTAATGTTGCCAATTCTTCTATATTTCTTACCAAATATGGTGAATGCAGTAGCAATTATTGATGCAAATAAAGAGAAATGGGGGTTAACTTATGCAAATTTTAGTAAAGAAATTATTTGTGAAGAAAAATTAAAATTAGATGATAGTAACTTTATTATCTCAGCTGTAGCAACAAAATTAGCATACAGAAAGATTTTATCATATTTGATTCAGAAGAATGCTAAAAATATTCTTGTTCCAATTAATATTATCTAGAGACATATATGAATTTAGGTATAAACGGTAAAACAGCTTTGGTTACTGGTGGTATACAAGGTATTGGAAAATCAATAACCAAAAATTTATTAGATGAGGGCGCACAAGTATTAGCCACCTCTCGTTCTAAAATCGCTATTGACAAAGCAAAAGAAAGTTATTTGGAAAACGAAGGGCAATTTATCCCAATTCATTGTGATGTCTCTAACGAATTTCAATTCCAGCAACTAATTGACTTCATTTCCACAGAGGGATATGAAATTGATATTTTAGTGAATAATGCGGGTCATACACTTGATATTAAAGATCCGTATTGCTCAATTGAAGATTGGAGAACAGTGATGCATCTTAATTTTGAGGTGCCAGTAAAGCTGTCAAACTGTTTTATACCGCTGATGAAGGAAAGAAACTGGGGCAGAATTGTCAATATTACTTCTTGTGCTGGATTAGAAAATAGTGGTCCAATAACTTTCAGTGTTGCCAAAGCTGCCCTTACCGCATACACCAGATCTATGGGTAGGGTGCTGGCTACTGAAACACCAAACGTAGTTATGACAGCTGTTTTTCCGGGTGTAGTTATTACGGAGGGCGGGCATTGGGAACAAGTACTCAGGGAGAATCCTGATCATGCAACGAAGTATCTAAGTGAAAGATGCCCTTTGGGAAGATTTGGAGAAATTGATGAAATTGGTCCAATTGTAGTGATTTATTGTTCTGAACTGGCAAGCTTTAGTCATGGTGCAATTATTCCTGTTGACGCCGGCCAATCCAAACATTTTATGTATTTTAACTATTTAGATTAATGATGAAACTCACAGATGTTATAGCCAAGCGATTAATAGATTTAGGTGTCAACTATGTGTTTGGCCTACAAGGTGGAGCAGTGGTCCATATTTTTGATTCACTTGAAAGGAATGGGCTAAAAGTCATATATAATCTTCATGAACAATCTGCAGCACTTGGAGCAGTAGCGTATGCGAAAGCGGCATCTTCTATTGGATGTTGTGTTACTACTACTGGCCCTGGAGGTACTAATGCTATTACTGGTGTACTTGGTGCCTGGAATGACTCAGTTCCATGTCTGTTTATATCAGGGCAAGTCAGGTCCAATCACCTTTCTTATGGTAAAAAGGTAAGGCAAGTCGGTACACAGGAGGCTCCCATATGTGAAATCGTGAGGCCAATAGTCAAAGAGGCACGCCTAGTTACTGATTTCAAAAATTTTTCAACTGATCTCGACGAACTTATCGATATTGCGATGTCAAATCGACCAGGACCAGTGTGGTTGGATATTCCTTTAGAATACCAGTGGCAGGACATTCCCCACGAAATGGTGACAGTGCGGAAAACTATGCAAGAGCACATCGATTTTACTGAATATCAGACCCTGTTAAATCTCTCAGAAAGACCAGTTTTTGTTATTGGTAATGGTATTCATTTGAGTCGCTCGGAGGAGTTGTGTCGGGCATATATTAAAAATGTGAATGTTCCTTTCGTGACTACGTGGACAGCACAAGACATTTTCCCAACAGATCACAATTTAAATGGAGGAGTCATTGGGATGAGTGGTCAGAAAGGGGCAAATCAGATCATGTTTGAAGCTGATCTGATTATCTGTTTAGGTACTCATCTAGCTATTCCCCACACGACAACTCTATATGACAATTATGCTCCTCAAGCAAAAAAGATTGCCGTCAATATTGACCAGCATCAGGTCCTTAATCATTCAAATATAGTATTTGATCTTATTATTAATTCGGATCTTAGAGAATTTTTACGAAAAGCATCTTACAATAAACACAGGAGCAATTGGAGCATTTCTAAATTTAAAGATAAAAATTGGTATGTACCTTCTCAAAAAGTATTACCAAACTCCAATGTTTGGAATAGGGCCTTAACGAAGGCTGCGCCTTCTAAAACCTGCTTCATTGTAGATGGGGGCGGAACCGCTTTGTATGCAGGTTTTCAAAGTACTTACATTTCATCTTTGGAACAAAGGATTATCTGCTCTTCCGGAATGTCTTCGATGGGTACTGGTCTAGCTGAAACTGTTGGGGCTTACTGTTCAGGCAGATTTGACCAATATTCGTGCATTATTGGAGATTGTAGCTTTACAATGAATTTACAGGATCTGCAAACGATTAAGTATTTGAATATTCCTGTTGTGATTTCTGTGATTAATAATAATGGTCAGCTTGCAATCAGAGATACTCAAAGAACATTTCAGGAGGGAAGATATTTTGGGACTCATCCAAGTTGGGGGCTTACTAATCCTTCAATTCGGAAAATTGCTAATGCGTTCGGAATTAAATATCTAAGATTAGATGAAATTAACGAAATAGATACACTATTAGAAAAAATTTTCGATGAGAAGTGCCCAAAAATAATTGAGGTGGTTGTTGATGAAAACCAACAAGTTTTATTTAAACAGAAGTATACAAAAAAAGAAAATGGTACTTTTCAGCCACATGACCTAAGCGATATGACTCCATAATTAGAAGTTATCAAATAAATGTTGTTTATGTACCACAAGCAGTGAGTTTTATGAATGTAAAAAAGATGCTTGGCGCAATCTTAATAGGACAGCAAGAAGAACTTCTAATTGATGAATTCCAATTACTTAAAAAATTGGACTATGGACAAGTTCTGGTACAAGTCCATTATAGTGGTATTTGTGGATCTCAACTAGGGGAAATCTCAGGGGTAAAAGGTCCAGATAAGTTTCTACCACATCTGCTTGGCCATGAGGGTTCGGGAATCGTACAAGATGTTGGGCCACGTGTTCACTATGTTAAGGTGGGAGACAAGGTTGTCATGCACTGGCGGGCTGGTCGAGGCATCCAGGCTGAGCCACCGAAATACCGTTGGGGTGATAAGGTTCTAAACGCCGGATATGTCACTACATTCAACGAATACGCAGTTGTCTCTGAGAATCGGCTTACACCACTACCACCAGACTATCCACTTGAGTACGCAACTCTATATGGTTGCGCGGTCACTACAGGTTTGGGCGTGGTTGAGAACAACGCTCAATTGCGCATGGGGCAGTCAATCGTTGTGGTTGGAGCTGGTGGAGTTGGTTTGAACATTATTCAAGGTGCGCAACTCCACTCAGGGTATCCAATTGTAGCAGTTGATCGGTTTAACAATCGACTTGATCTGGCAAAACAAGTCGGCGCAACTCACATCCTGAATAACAGCAACTCAGAGGATTGGTTGTCTAGGATTCGTGACATCGTTGGAAATTCTGGAGCGGATGTGGTGGTGGACAACACGGGCAATCCCAATGTCATTTCACAATGTTATGAATTGACGAAGGATCAGGGATGCACAATTTTGGTGGGAGTCCCTGCCAAGGGAAAAGACGCGCAGATCTATACGTTACCGCTGCACTTTGGCAAAGTCCTCACGGGTTCCCATGGTGGCAATGGAAATCCAAGTGAAGACATCCCTCGCTATCTGCAGCTGGAAAAACGAGGGAGGTTACAACTCAAACCGTTATTTACCGAACGCTTCACTCTATATCAGATCAACGAAGCTATTGAGCGAATGCGGAGTGGAGATTTAGTTGGCAGAGCTTTGATTGAAATTAATACAAAGTCGTAATTGTCTTAGATTTTCAGACAACGAATTTTATAAATGAATGCATATAAAATAACACTTAAGTCACGGTTTCTGAATTTAATAAAAAGAATTTTACTAGGACCATTACTTAGGTTGTTTTTTATAAAATTAAGATTAAATAATAAGTATAGGTTTCTAGGAACAAACGTCGCAGCAATTGGACATTTGTGTGTTGATGTTGATTGTTTTTTGAAAGAATCTATCATTAAAGATTTTAGCTTTGTTGGAATATTGTTGGCTGGGAGAAAAAAAGTTGCAAATCACTCACTGATATCACTTTGGAAAAGTAATAAAAAAATTAAGATTATTGAAAATAATTTTCTTTGTGAATTACTTGATTATTTACGAATTTATGATCAAACAAATTATGATTGTTCAAAATACTTTTCAATCGATTATCTACCAGGTGAGGTGCACAAAATCTACGGGGACTGGAAATCAAGTGCACCAATAATTCAATGGTCCCCATGTTTAAGGAAACAAGCTAAATATCTCTTTGCTGCTAAATTCAAAGAAATTGATATTAATAAGTTAGTAGTGTTTCACTGTCGAGATTCAAAATATGATTCTCTTCAAAAGAACTACAATGAACATACACAAAACTATAGAAACGGAGATTTACAATCATTAAGACAAATATTTACCTTCTTGAAAGAGAATAGTTATTCAATCATAAGGATTGGTACATATTTTGGTGAAGATGATTGTGAAAATCTTTATTACACAACTCATCACTTATCGAAGGAAGAAAATGAATTAAATGATGTATACATTTCTAGTCAGTGTGCCTGCTTCATTGGATCAAGTTCAGGAACTGCTACATTGGCAAGTATTTGGAACCGTCCGATATTTCTTACTAATTTCCTCCCCTTCACCCATCTTAGGTTTCCTGCCGCTAATTGTATGGCCGTCCCTAAAATTCTGAAAATCGATGATAAAATATTAAATGCTACTGATATATTTGAGAATAACTTTCATTGGTTAAGACTTGATCAAGAGTACAAAAAAAATGGAATCTCGTGGATTAACAATCAACCTGATGAGATTTTGGAAGATTTTAAAGAATTTTTTCAAGCGTATGTAAAAAACGATATCAGTTTAAAAGAAAAGTTAATTTATTCGAAGGAAATGCAAAGATATAGAGTGATATGTAATCCCAATTCGGGAGATTTTTATTCAAATAGCCTAATTCCACGGAACTTTTTTCGAAAATATGCTCTTGTTTAAAATAATAAGTTACAGTTTATAATAATTAACTCATTATGATTATTGTTAGAACGCCTTTAAGGATGAGCCTTTTTGGAGGAGGTACCGATTTCCCTGAATATTTCAGTCAGGAAGGGGGAGCTGTCTTAGGTACGGCGATTGACAAATATATTTACCATACAATATCTAAATTTCCCTCTTGGCTTTTCGAGCATAAAATTAGAGTTTCCTACCGAATCGTTGAGCAGGTAACGAATATTGAAGAAATACAGCACGTACCATTTCGAGAAATCCTTAAATTCCATTCAATTACAGAAAATATTGAGGTGAATTTGGCTTCGGATCTGCCTTCATTTACAGGTCTTGGTTCTTCATCAGCCTTCACAGTGGGATTGATAAAAGGCTTACACGCCTTCAAAGGTCAATTAATTGATTCGGAAACTCTTGCTAATGACGCAATTAACGTGGAGAGAAATATTTTAAAGGAGTGTGTAGGATTTCAAGATCAGATTTTTGCAAGCTATGGCGGATTTAATCTTATCAAATTCAGCGGGAGTGATCAGTTCCATGTCGAACGCTTGAATATTAATGAAACGGTGATGAACCAACTTTCTAAGAATTTATTGATTTTCTTCACTGGCAGGACTCGGCGTGCCGTAGAAGTTGAGAAGACAAAGATGCAACGTTTGAAAGTAAATAGAGTAGCACTAGACCAGATGCACGACTCAGTTTATCGAGCGCAAAAAATTTTAGTTACAAACAAAGATCCGGACCAATTAGGTTACCTTTTGGATGAGAGTTGGAGATTCAAAAAATCTTTAAGTGATCAAGTTTCGAATACAGAGATTGACGCTATCTATGAAAATGGAATCCGCAACGGGGCTCTTGGTGGTAAGTTGTTAGGTGCAGGGGGAGGGGGATTTTTGCTCTTTTACGTCCCCCTTGTTAATCAAGACAAGTTTAGACATGCACTCAGGGATTTGCATGAAGTGTCTATTCGTTTTAATGCTCAAGGGAGTTCTGTGATTCATTCCTCCTGATTAGTTTCTTGTCAGATATTTTTTCCCTGAATAACGGATCAACTGGATGAAAATATTGATAACGGGAGGTGCGGGTTATCTTGGATCTGTCCTGGTCCCACGTTTTCTTGAGGCGGGCCATCAAGTGACCGTCCTAGACAATTTCATGTTCAAAGTGAACTCTCTCGCAGATGGTTGTCGTTACAAAGGTTTTGAGGTTTTTCGTGGAGACGTTAGGGATAAACCGTTGTTGAAGCAGTTGCTTGTGAACAAAGATGTCATAATCCCCTTGGCTGCCATTGTTGGGGCACCAATGTGCAAACTCGACCCCCACGCAACTCAGAGTGTCAACCAGGATGCGATTCAGACTTTGACCGAATTGTGTTCAAGGAGTCAGCGAATTCTGATGCCGGTAACCAATTCCGGTTATGGAGTTGGCGAATCTGGAAAATATTGTACGGAAGATTCACCACTTCGACCCATATCACTCTATGGTATCACAAAAGTGAAAGCGGAAGAATTTGTTTTATCTCGTCTTGAGAGCATTACTTTCCGCTTAGCAACTGTTTTTGGTATGTCTCCCAGAATGCGCGTTGACTTGTTGGTGAATGACTTTGTGCACCGGGCTGTAAACGATAGGACACTGGTTATTTTCGAGGGGCACTTCAAGCGGAATTACATTCATATTCAGGATGTTGCTCGAGTTTTTCTACATGGTTTGGAGAATTTTGAGTCAATGAAGGGCCGCCCCTATAACGTGGGTTTGGATGATGCCAATCTTTCAAAGATCGAACTTGCTGCCGCTATTCAGCGACACATTCCAGAATTTGTCTACTTAGAAGCTCCTATTGGTGAAGACCCAGACAAACGCGATTACATTGTTTCCAACGCCCGATTGGCAAGTACTGGCTTCAAACCGAAACACAGTCTGGATGACGGGATTACTGAATTGATTAAAGGCTACCAGATGCTGCGGAACAGCGTGTACGGAAATGTCTAATGAATATAAGTTCGATAACCGCTGTTGTGCTTGCTGGTGGCTTTGGCACTAGGATCAAGCATCGACTGGGTTCGGTCCCAAAGCCTCTTGCGGTAGTCGCTAATCAACCCTTACTGCACTGGATCTTCCACAACTTGCAGAAACAGGGAATCCGAAAGTTAGTCCTGCTGACTCATTATGAAGCTGATCAGATTCATAAGTTTGCTGCCTCACGAACTAACCAGGATTTCCAAATTAAATGTATCCGAGAAAAAACCCCAGCTGGGACGGGAGGTGCAGTTCTAAATCTGATTGAACATGAAAATGAACTTTCTGAAATCTTCATGTTGTTGAATGGTGACTCACTGCTTCTGAACGTAGACCTGACAAAGGCCCTAGAAATAATCAATAAAGGCGGGGACGGAGTTGTCATTGGGATTGATGTGGCTGACACCTCACGCTATGGCTCATTAGTTTATAATGGTGAAGAAGTACTCTTGTCCTTTCGTGAAAAGCAGAGTGGGTCTGGGACGATCAACGCTGGAACCTATCTCTTCCGTAAAAAAATCTTTTCTGACATCAAGAACTGGCAATTACCCACTTCCTTAGAAAAAGAAATCATTCCGACCTTCTTGGAATTGAAGAAGAGGATATTTGTCTTACCAACAAAAGGAAGTTTTATTGACATCGGAACTGATGAAAGTTTATCGAGTGCAAGTTCTTTTGTTGAAGCGAATTTTCTAAAGAATTAATCAAAGGGATAATTCCCAGATGCAAAAATTTGTTCTATCCATTCTGCTTAGAATATTTAATAGACTTGTCAGAATTGCTTATAAAATTCCCAGCAAATATTCTAATGATGTGAATATTTTAAAACCAGAAAGTTTAGAGATTAAAATACCCGATAAAATTAAATACTTAAGAATTGACATTGGTCTGAGTGATGATGCAGCACATTCTGTTGAAGCTCTACTAGACAATGAAGATAGAATGATTATTGGCATAGAACCACATCCAAAGAATATTGAAGGTTTAAAAAAAGGTATGCCAAAACATTATTCCATCTCATTAGATAATAAATATGTAAGGAAGGGATATAACTTAAAATTAATTGATGATCTATTAGATAAATTTATTATTATTCAAGGTGCTGCGGGGTCTTCAAAAAATATTCAAGAAAGAAAGTTCTTTTCAGCATACCCTGATAGAGGTAACAGTTCTTTTTATGAGACTCAATCTCCGGAGGTCAGTGGAAATACCTCTGATGAACACTTCATTGTAAAGGAGTTTTCGTTAAATTATCTTCTCTCGCAGATTGATTTTGGAAGGATTGACTTTATCGAATCAATTAAAATCGATACAGAGGGCCATGATTTAGAGGTGATTAAAGGTGCCTCAAGATTTATGGACAGAATTTTATACTTTCGTATCGAATGCTTTCGTGGAATTTACCCAAATTCGGAATTTGCTGAAAAAAATAAATTTCCATCTCATATTTTATTTGGCACAGATGGGTATGTTGACTCAGCCTCAGCAATAATCGAATATCTAAAAAATTATAATTTCTCACTAATCTCGACACAGCCTGGTGATTACGTTTTTCTTAACGAGAAACTGAAATACAAACTTTTAAATCACCAAGTATATCCTGGTTAACAGTCGATTAGAAAATTTAATTCATCTCTTTAATTAGATTGAGTCATTGAAATGGAATGTAGAGTTTGTAAAACAAATAAATTAGAGCAAGTTCTTGATTTAGGATTGCAGCCTTGGTGTAATCACTTTTTGCGAGAGGAAGAAGTAGGTACAGAGCCATTTTATCCTCTGCGTGTCATGTATTGTGAAGATTGCAGCACCAGTCAATTGGATTACACGGTTGGCAAAGAGATCATGTTTAGTGATCACACCTATTTATCTGGTGTAACAAAATCGCTTTCGGAACACTTCCGAAATATTGCTCAAGAAGTAGACACAAGATTTGGAGGTGATTTTCAAACAAAGAATGTGCTCGATATCGGTTCAAATGATGGAACTCAATTGAAGCACTACCAGGAACTTGGTTGGGAGGTTCTAGGCGTTGAATCCTCAAAAACTACCGCAAGAATTGCAGTGGAGTCTGGGGTTCCTACTCTCAATCGTTTTTTTAACCACGAATGTATGGGTGAGATCAACCGAAAGTTTTCTGTGATTAATGCCGCAGGTGTCTTTTTCCACTTGGAAGAACTGCATTCAGTAACGGAGGCGATTAGAAAAGGGCTAGATCCAGATGGGGTGTTTACTGTACAGTTCCTCTACATGAAAAGTATTATGGAAAATAATGCTTTTGATCAAATTTACCATGAGCACCTGCTCTATTACACACTGAAAACGCTCCAGACTTTGCTGGCCATTCATGATCTGGAACTATTTGATGCCTACCTCGCACCGATCCATGGTGGGCAGATGATTGGTTTCGTAGGTCATCCTGGTCGAAGAGAGAAGACAGCTAGATTAGAAAAGCTTGAGGAAGCGGAGAATGATTCAGGTTGCAATGATAAATCTGCTTATCTGGCGTTCGCTGAACGCATTCAGGGAATCAAGCAGAGAGATGTTGGCTATTTGACCAAGGCAAAATCAGCAGGGAAACGAATCTTTGGCATGGGTGCACCAGTGAAAGGAAATACTTTGCTAAACTACTTTGGCATTGGTCCAGATATAATTGACTGCTTACTTGAGAAAAACGAACTACGCAGAAACCTATTTTCACCGGGGATGCATATTCCAATCAAGATCGAAGCTGAAATGGAGGAACCACCAGAAATCTTTTATGTGCTGGCATGGAATTTCAAAAAAGAGATTTTAAAAAATAATTCTGAACTAATTAGCAGAGGTGTTGAATTTTACTTCCCAATCGATCCGGGAGAAAAATAAATGAAAATTTTTGTGACAGGAGGCTTGGGCTTCCTTGGTTCAGCATTTGTAAAAAAACTCAGATCATTGGGTTACGAGGTCGATGCTCCGTCTTCCAAACAGGTTAATCTTATATCCAGCACAGAGATCAATCAATTCAACCAGTTTAGGTATGATGCAATCTATCACTTGGCTGCCTGGACACAGGCTGGGGACTTTTGCCTAAGGCATCCTGGTGAACAGTGGCTGATCAATCAACGAATCAACACTACCATTTTGGAATGGTGGTGCCATCACCAACCACAAGCAAAGATGACGATTATCGGAACCAGCTGCGCCTATGCACCTGGTGCGGACCTGCGAGAAGAAAACTATATGCGGGGTGAACCCGTAGAGAGCCTCTATACCTATGCCATGACAAAGCGCATGTTGCTGCAAGGTGTGCGGGCCTTACATCAACAATATCAGCTACAATGGCTGTGTGTTGTACCATCCACATTGTATGGTCCAGGCTATCATACCGATGGCCGACAGATGCATTTTATATTTGATCTGATCAGAAAAATCTTGAGAGGGAAATATTTGGGGGAAACCGTTCAACTTTGGGGTGATGGGTATCAGCGTCGAGAGTTAGTCTATCTTGATGATTTTATCAACGCTGTGCTGCATTTGTTTGAAAACACAACTAATCAGTTGGTGAATATTGGAGCTGGTGAGGACTATACAATTCGTGAATTTGCGGAAAAAATCTGTCAAATTGTAGATTTTGATAAAGAGAAGATAACTTATGATACTACAAGATATGTTGGGGCAGATTCTAAAAAACTATCAACCGAATTATTAATTAGGCTAATGCCAGAGTTTTACTTAAGTCAGTTAGATCTGGATATAGGTTTGTCAAATGTTATTGATTGGTTCAGGTCAGAAAAGGTTTACATATCATAATTTTTAAGAAAACTGAAACTTAATTTATGCCTAATGATTATAAAAACAGCTCAGAAATATTAAAATTAGATTCTGAAATAATAATCAAATAATATTCAGATTAATTCAATTTGTAGCTGTAGTAAAGACAAAAAAATGAAAAATTTACTAAAAGAAATAATTATTACTCTTTTTGAGTATCTTTCTATTTTACGATCAGCATATATCAAAAGAGTTGTGGAGATAAATACTCGAGCAGCAGAGGCATATACGATGTAATTTATCACTTTCATAAAGATGAGATTTATGATGGTATGAATTTTCAAAAAATATTTTTACGAAGCATATTTTATGCCGACTGATGGTCTTAAAGAATATAGTGTAAGAGAAGCGTTGTCATTAGACAAGGAGAATTTCATCTTAGAATTTGGTGTGTTCAAAGGAGTTTCGATTAATTATTTTTCAAAATTTTTAGATGAGGATAGAGTAATATATGGCTTTAATTCATTTAGGGGTTTAAAAGAAAATTGGAAAAGTAGTAGTGGGTTTAAGGGTGTCTCATTTAATCTAAATAGTATATTACCGAAAGTTAATGATAATTGTATACTAATTGATGGATGGGTCCAAGATACACTACCAACTTTTCTTGTTGAAAATAAAGTTCAGAAAATTGGGTTTGTTCACATGGATTTAGATACATACGAAAGTAGTAAGTTCGTGCTGGAAAAAATCAAACCTTACTTATCTCATAATGCAATAATCATTTTCGACGATTTGTATAATAAAATTGGGTGGAGAATTGGAGAATTTAAAGCCTTAAATGATGTTTTTGAAGAAAATAAATATAAGTATGAAGTATTCGCTTATAAAAATGAACAAGTATTTATCAGGATTAATGCAAATTTTAATTAAATTCAAGGAAATTACTTTCAAATTCTAGAAGAGTGGAGGGTTAATTGCGTGGTTGTGGTAATTGAAATAACCTTAGAGAATTAGTGAACATAAAATTTGTTGCATGTTCTGTAACCCTTCATTCTATAACATCTTAGGCAAGACTTGAGTTGCCAAACGCTGCTATCAGGCTGGTGGGTAGACCTTGGCGCGGCATAGAAATTTGATACCGGCATAAATGAAGAGACTCGACAGCTATATCTTAGAAGATAGTGGTTAGGTGCTATCGGTAGTTTGATTGGAGCACAAGATAAAATGATCTTTTGCTGTTGGTAAAAACGCTTAAACGCTTCAAGAAAACCTGCCACAGAGAAGGTCTCTGCATCTTAAATGGGGTTGAGAAAACTTAGTTCTTTCCTCTTTAAAAATCAGCAAAAAATAGAACTGGACAGCGGTTGACCTTACTACAGATGGGTACTCAGCTTTGTCATTAAGAGCAGGGTGATTACTACTAGGAAAATTCTCCCGGAATAGTTGCAGAATAGTCACCTAGAGGTGCAGGGCGATGATTTCTGAAAGTTTAGGGACATTTAATTCACACAAATCCTCAAACTGGAAAGTCTTCCAACTGCACAAATTAATCATTGCACTACAGACTGAGTCATTATCTTGGGAAGATTCATCCGAAAACTCTTGGTTACAGCAAAGCCAAAATGATGTTGGAAGCTTCTTTGAAATTATCCATACATAAACTGCATAACCACTGAGCTCAAAGACTTTGATTCCGCAGATCAGAAATGATTCTGGATTTCATTACCTGAAGAAGAATAAAAAAATACAAGTTAGTGGAAAAGATGGAAGATCAAATGTAGAGATAATAGCTTCGTTAGTTCAGGATTGACGAAATACTCTAAAGCAGAAAATCTAAATCTGTCGGGTTGCTTTGTACAAGAATTTATAAAAGCATCTCTATGAATAGACCTAAAAGTGAAAAGCAGAGATAAATCCAGATGCATAATAATCTAATATGAAAGAATCCTACAAGGAAGAACAACCTAATGATAATAATGTTAACCATCTAGGAGCGTATGAAACTGTCCTATTTATCAGCTATTTCACTGGGATTGATGCGAATAGTCCAGCTGAGTGGGCGGATGATCGACTAAGAGCAATTACTAAAGAAGATCACAAATTAATCCTATTGACTGGCCTGGGGTCTCGACACAAAGATTTGGAAAATCAAACAGTCTTTCGTATACCATCGCTTGCATGGGATGATTTCAACCATGAATTGCGGTGGCGAGAAGGAATAGGTCAAAAGCCTTCTTCCCTCTTTTTGGGCATACTATCAGCGTTGGTATTTATAATTGGTAAGCCGATTCAACTCTTCACTAAGTTTATTACCAGAGGAGGATCCGGGGGTAAGTGGTCTTGGATAGCTTTGACAACACCTGTTTGTATCTGGCTTGTCCTGACAAGGAAAATAACTTGGTTGTACTGCACTGGAGGACCCCCCAGTGCTTACATTGTTGGGGCGTTGGCTTCTTTTTTTTCAAAAGCAAAATTTATTATTGAATTTCAAGACCCCTTGTTTGGCGCTGAAACTAACCGGTCACCCTTTAAAAGAAAGATGGTCACGATTATTGAACGATGGTTGATTAGCAGGTCACATCTCAGTGTCTACGTAACCAAAAAGTCGGCAGATGACGCAAAACTGAGGTATTCAGTATTCAGTAAAAAGATTATTGCAAACTATCCAGGTGCTTGGAATTTCCAAATCGTTGCAGCATCAAAAGATACAAAAAGGAATTATATCGAGATTCTCCACCTTGGAACTCTCTATGGCTCTAGAAATCTTGATCTGCTATTCCAAACCGTAGACCAGCTGTATGAGAAAGGCTTACTTACGAAAGGTAGTCTGAAATTCACAAATGTTGGTTCAGTCTATACAGAAAATGTGGAGGCCTATAGGGCCAGAAAAGATTTTCAGCTAATACCCGAAAGAGGAAGACTGGACGCTTTAAGAATTGCCACTGACGCGGATATCCTGTTGCTTGTTCAGCATACTGACAAAAGGAGTGATGAAACAATACCATATAAAATATATGATTATTTGAATTTAAATAAACCAATTATTGCCTTAACTTTAAACCAAGAAATAACAAACCTTTGTCAGGTTCCCAGTTTCTTCCCAGCTAAGTGCTTCGACGAAAATGAAATCAAAACCGCTCTCCTGAGCGCAATTCGATATATTTCAGATTCGAACAATGTAAATCAATCAATTAAAAATAATTTACTGATAGATATTCAAAAACAAATTTCTAATTTATTGGAGTGAGGTAAATCAGATTGAATTCATCGCATTCTTACTGTGCTGTTGTTAATACACATCACTCCTACCACGATGTTCTCAAAGTCTTTCTTAAGAGTTATTTCTATTTTCTTAAAGAAATTCCCTTGTTTGTCTTCACGAGTAAATCGGACAAGAATTTTGAGGAAAAAGGTTTTGAAATTTTCCAGTATACAGATGGGACTTTTCGCGATCAGTATCTTGAGTGCTTAGAGAAGGTACCATTTGAGTATGTACTAACATTCAATGATGATTATTTCTTGAATGGTTATCCTGATCTCAAGGAAATGAACAGGTGCTTTGAGGTTCTTAGTAATCAACCTTATTCCCAGATTCGATTTGTGAGGGGGACAAATTTTGGCGAACCCACAGAATTTCCAAAACTTTATGAACTTGATTTGAAGCAGCCATACTTCTTTAGTCAAACTTTAGCTTTTTGGAAAAAAGAAGATCTTATAAGAGTATATGAAAAGACACCTCCTTCTGGTATCGCAAGAAAACGCAAGGAACTGCAAGCAGAAGTGTTAAGTAACCAAGCCTGTATGGAACTTGGCTTAAAAGGTCTAATCTACTTTGATGATGAAGAAAAAGTCGGCAGCGCTCATTATGAATGCAAAATTATTCCTCATATAGTCAGTGCTGTGGTTGATGGTTTTTGGAATATCAAAGAATACGAGACTGAATTGAATGATTTATCCAAGTTGCTTTCGTTTGAATTATCAATCGAGCGTTTTCAAGCTTCAAATAAATTAAAGCGGTGGTGGTGGCCACTATGAAAGTCCTAAAGGATTTATCAGTTGAGATTCCCGACACCAATAGTTATCACTGGAATTTTGAGCCATTCTCATCCGATGATGGGATTGATCTTGCCGTTGGTTTCAACTCACTACGAAACAGCTATGATTATAATTTAGAAACTCAATCGAGAAAAAGAGTACTGTTTAATAATTGGGCTCCATGTGAATATGCATCACGTGTAATCTGGGATCAAGTTGACGCTATACAAGCCGAAGAGCATTTTGATTATGTTTTGACGATCTGCCCTTACACATCAGTATGGAGAAATCAGAATCTATCAAATGCAAAATATATTTTCGCATTTTATCCATTTTCAGAAAAAATTGTTCCTCCTGATGCTGAGAAAAAGTATGATGTGATCTACCATGGAGGTATTCATGGTAGAGAGCATATCATGGCAATCAAAGTGATGCGATCATTCAACTACAGATTCACCAGTCTTGATTATGGAATAAATCCCTTAACAAGAAAATATTTGAAATATGCCACCGATATCAATTTAGATTTCCAAGAAAAAATCACTCGTGTTTCTGAGTCAAAAATTTCAATTTGTTTTAATATAATTCACGTTGCTTTTGCACATTTTAAAAGCATAAAACATTATCAGTCAAAGATACCCGATGCCTCAGAATTTTTTGACACCCTGAAACTAATTAATATTTTCAAGTATTATCCTTGGATTGGAACTCTTCCTCAATTCAAGACTCGCATGCATGAGGCTGCTATCTCAAAGACCATTAATCTAGTATACAAAGACCCATGGAATGTCGCTGAATCTTATTATAGGCCAAATGTTGAATTTATCTACTTTGAAGATGAAGCTGACCTCAACAAAAAAATCAGATATGTACTAGAAAATTGGGAAAGTGATTATATACAGAGTATGATTGATGCCGCTTATCAGAAGGCAATGAGGTATACATCTAAGAATTTCATGCATCACTATTCAAAAGTAATTAATTCTTCCGATCCGATTAAATTTCATCATTTCTCCAGCCCAGAATTCTGGCACTAATTGTCTCTAAATTTTGTTTCCACTTCAGTGTTCAAAGTAATAATTTTAAATTTAGTCCGCTTTCTCTAAAATTTAGTGATTCATACAGTTTCTTTCCGGCATTACTAGTTTCCAAATTGATCTTAAAGCACCGCCTTTTCCTTGCAGAATCAATTAATTCATTCATTATTTGCTTACCAATACCATGACCACGCATTCTCTTTAAGACTACGACATCTTCAATTATGGCGCTTCGGCCACCACGGATTCTGTTGATAAAAAAAATTGACCCAAATCCGACAATCTCCTTACTTGAGACTGCAACACACGAGTAAGTTTCCTCTTGTTGGCTGAATCTGATGGCTAGTTTCGATAGTTCCTCTTGTTGTGGTTCGTAGCTGCTTACTTCTTGCAGTAACTCGATAACCTCAGGCATATCTCTAAGTTCAAACTGTCTAATCTGGGTATTATTTCTCATCTTAACTCCTCTTATGAATTTGTGATGTAATAGTACTAGAAGAGCGATTTGTTAGTGTATGCTTTAATGTTTGGGATCAGTTTCCTTAGTTAAGTCATTTTTTGAGGTATCTTTCTAGACAACTTCTAAGTCGCATTTCAACTAGCTTAGAATTTCATTCTTGCTATCCCTGTTACTTGTTTCACTTTCTTTTGAGCTAACATTTCCAACATTAAATTGATCAAAGAAATTTTAAAGTTTTCGAGACGTCAATCTTGGTTCTAAAATCCATTAACTTTTCCACGCCACTTCAATGTGCCCAAATTCAATCTGTCAGCAACTTGATGAACAAATTTATCTTTTACAGCAGCTACGCTCTGACTCTGATTTAATCGAAAAGCTTGAAATAGCCATCAAATGGCTTGTCCATTCTCTGCAACAACAACTTCCTGTTTTAGTTTGTGGCAATGGTGGTTCTGCTGCTGATGCTCTGCACATTTCGGGTGAATTGGTTGGTAGATTTTTGCGTGAACGTAAGGCGCTCAATGTTGTCAGCCTCAATGCGAATGTGTCCGTGCTAACCGCTTGGGCCAACGATTATGATTATAACTCAGTATTTGCTCGGCAAGTCGAAGCCCATGGCCAGCCTGGTGGGGTTTGTTGGGGTATTTCGACAAGTGGTAATTCACCCAACGTAGTGCAAGCACTAGAAAAAGCCCACCAGATGAACATGAAAACAATTGCCCTGACTGGGGTAGGTGGTGGTAAATTAAACGACTCCTCAGATCTTTTAATCGATGTCCCCTCCGATAGTACACCGCGTATCCAGGAACTCCATCTCCCTATCTACCATTTTATTTGTGAGCAAGTAGAGCGCCGTATTGCCCAATAATTCTGATATGTAGAAACAAACAATCACTTCATTAAGAGTCGATGACTTTGGGGGTTTCTAATTTTCATCTGGATAATAGATTTTGTTTTGCTTACTCACTCCTACATGAATCCTAAATTGTGAATATTCCATTTAATAAACCCTATTTGACTGGAAATGAGATCGTCAACATTATTGAAGCTCATTCTTACGGCCAATTGGCTGGTGATGGAAGATTTACTCTGCGGTGCCAGGACTTGCTCGAGAAAGCCCTTCGAACTAAAAAGGCCCTGCTGACTCATTCCTGTACTGCAGCTTTGGAGATGGCTGGACTGCTAATTAATATTCAGCCGGGGGATGAGGTAATTATGCCTTCGTTTACCTTCGTATCCACTGCAAATGCTTTTGTACTTCGTGGTGGAATCCCAGTTTTTGTCGATATTCGCGAAGATACACTAAATCTTGATGAGTCGCTGATTGAAGACGCGATCACACCAAGGACGAAAGCTATTGTCCCAGTCCACTATGCAGGTGTTGCATGTGAGATGGATCGAATCATGGAGGTGGCTGAACGCTTCAACCTTTGTGTTATCGAGGATGCAGCCCAGGGTATTCAATCCAGCTACAAGGGGAAACCTCTGGGTAGTATCGGTGACTTGGGTACTCTCAGTTTTCATGAGACAAAAAATATTATCAGTGGTGAAGGTGGTGCTCTGCTAGTAAATCGTGACCAGTTTGTGCTGCCTGCTGAAATCATTCGAGAGAAAGGTACGAATCGAAGTCAGTTTTTTCGTGGAGAAGTTGATAAATATACCTGGCAGAGCATTGGTTCATCTTATCTACCTGGAGAATTGATTGCTGCTTTTCTTTGGGCTCAACTCGAGCAGGCAGAAGAAATCATCAAAAGAAGGCGCAGTCTTTGGGATCAATATTTCCAGTTGACTGGAGGATTAGAGGAGGCTGGTTTGTTACGAAGACCCAGTGTTCCCAAGGAGTGTCAACACAATGCACATATCTTCTACGTTCTTCTTGGAGATGAGATTGATCGTAGTTTGGTTTTGGATTATTTGAAAGCTCATGGAATCCATGCTGTTTTCCACTATGTACCATTGCATTCCTCTCCCGCTGGTATCGCTGTCGGTCGTAAGAATGGCTCGCTGAAGCACACTACATATCTTTCCGAGCGGCTCATTCGGTTGCCTTTATGGATTGGGTTGAGTGAACTTGATCTTAAATATATTGTAGACCAGTTACGCTCCGCAATTTCAGTTAGCAGGATAAACCGAAAAAAGCTTAAATAAATAAATTCTAGAGGGTGATTGTCTTAACACCCTACAAGGATGTACGTTGAACAGTTTCCCAACAAAATTATTGAAACAACTTTTGAGGTTACAGACAATCATGGCCGGAGATCCAGGTAAGTAGATGCTTGATTCAGGATTTTCAATTGTGCTTTCTGGTCATGTGAGAGCATCTAATTCAGCAGATTTGCGTCCGTTCTGGCTTGGCTTTATCGAATTGCAACGCAGATTACCGGCTGACACAAAGATTGCAAAAGTGGTGGGCCACAGTTGGAACCCAGAGTTGGCGGACTTGGTTGAACATGTTTACGGACTCGGTTCTTTCCAGCATGAAGAAGAGTCTGGCTGTGCCTCGGTATACCCCGATGATCAAGCCACAACAGAAATGTTTGCTTCAGAAATCTGTCAACCCGATTTGAATTGGAGGAGCGGCACGCTGCAATCTTTGTTGTGTAGGGCCTATTCTCGCGCTAGGGCTGTTACATTGCTCGGGGCACCGCGGGGAGATGAAGCAGAAAGCCGTGTCTTAATCACTCAATGGAACTTGGGCCAAGAAAAAGAGACTGCGACAAACCAACTTGTCTTGGACGTAGCACTTCCGCCTAAATATCTTTACCTATCCTATTCTACTGAGATAGATGAGGGGTATCCTGACCTTTGGCTCGTCGCTCCATGGAAGACAGCCCAAATTTTCCAAGGCTTTGAAAAATTTGTAAACGATTGCCTGGAAAGACGAAATAATTACTTGGAGTTGTTCACACAGTCTGGTTGGCCACGCTCCCGCAAGAAGAATATTGTTGAAAAACTTCTCTCACACGCGATAACGCACTATCTTCGAAAGATAGCACTGAAGCAATGCTCTAGAATGAATCAGAAATTTGTTGGGGAGGAGTTGCTTCACCGTCTTGCTCGCAGAATCATCAGGCAACCCCAGCGCCTGTTAGAAATGCCTCCAATTACCTGCGAAAATTCTTGTGTGCCAGGTGACAATAGCCCCTCCATTTTCCCAGTTGATCGAGCATTCAATTCTCCCTCAGTCCTAAAATATTTTGTCCTTTCCAGTGGTTTACGTGAAGATGTCCGCTTCCTGACATCTGAAGATTTTGAATTGTCACCCCAGTCAGGGTTCCTGATCAACCCGCAACCATTTGTCTTGTTCCTCTGGGAAGAGGATCAATTCAATCATCAGTCCTTAAAATGCCTGTTCGTGACTTCACCATTGCCTGTAGCCGCTGTCTATCTGGTGTCAAAGAATAGGGTATTGGAAGTGATGCTCGATTCTCGAGGGGAACCAATTCTAAATTCCATTGAATCAGAAATAGAAACCAAAGCTGACCACTTGAATCAGGCCCTGAAAAAGGTCAAGACAATGGAATGGGGACAGCATCCATTGTTGTTACTGTCTTCCATGGTTGAATTCTTTTCGTGCAAAGACTGGTTTTATCTCAACGCATTACTTAATTACATTTCCTGGTCAAATGTAGATTATGTGAGTCTTAATTCTACGACAGAACAGGGTCGAAAAAATCTTGAATTTCCTGACATTCAATGTTTAGAGGGCAGCAGAGAAATTTCACTGTATAAGGCAACGGGTACTCTAGCAGGAATCTGCACTTTGTTGAAAACTTCAAAAAATACTTTAGTGGATTTGACACTCCCAAGAAATAAAATATCATTTGAGTTTGAAAGCTTTTTATTGACTAAGTCTCTGTTTTGAATAAATTATTTTAAATTTAGTTATATGAATTACGAAGTTCCATATGTCTCGCCTCAGAGCACAGAACATCTTAAGCGGTTCAAGATGTTTGTTCGAGATGGTCGTCCTTTCACGTTTGTCCGTTTCAGTGATGGAGAAGTAGAAGTACTGCGCAATCGCAAGTTGTTGATTGCTAGTGGGATAACGGAATTTCGTGGTCGTCGTTTTTCAAATCAGTTTCCAGATTTTGACCAGAAACGATTTGATCCCAGAACTGGAAAAGTTGTTCGTAGTGATTTATTGGCTTCCGCAATTTACCGAGATCAAGACTACTTTAAAGGTATTCCCACTACGAGTAATCATGCTATTCATGACCGTGAATACTTATTAAGACTCCATGGTGGTTTCACCATTGAGATGACATTTTCAGATCTTTTTCTGAATTCTAACTTTATAACTGCAAGGTCGGATTTTTTTCCTTATATTTTGGATCATTTTGAACATCTGTTAGTGGTTGGAAATTGGCGTTCAAATTTGAAAGGACTGCTAATTGAAGGTCGATTGTTGCCGATACCAGATGATTTTTTTTCTGACTATTCCGAGACACTGAATTCTACATTTAGCGAGTTAATTCAATCACCCATCTGTTCACTTGTTTTATCGTCAGCCTCATCGCTTTCCAATATCTTAGGTCATAAGTTGCGACTATCTCGACCAGATATTACTTTTCTCGACATTGGGACGGTACTCAATGATATGCTCGGGCTTCCTCTGGGTACTCGAGCCTACCATAGACTCACTAATCCCCAGACTGTTAGGGAAAAATTGGCTGCTTGGCGCTACCGACGTCATAGAGAATACCAACTGAGATGGTAGAATGATCACGGTCATACTCAATGCTTTCAAGCGCCAGCAATATCTTCAACGACAGATCGATTGTGTTTTATTGCAGACTGTGCCCGCGGAGCAGGTGCTAATCTGGAACAACGGTGAAGAACTGGATCTGCGTGGCTATAGCGACAAGGTGATGGTCGCCAATAACTCGCATAATCTGGGCGTATGGTCCCGCTTCGCGTACGCGATAAACGCAGAGACAGAGTATGTCTGTATGCTAGACGACGACACGTTTCCAGGACCACGCTTCTTTGAGAGTTGTCTGCAGCAAATGACTGTAGAGCCTGCACTGTTTGGTGCCAGAGGTCTCCGCTTTTTGAGCGATTCTCGCTATCATCCATTCGTTGCCTTTGGCTGGGATGCCCCCAATGAACAAGTAGAGGTGGTCGATATTGTTGGGCATGCCTGGTTTTTTAAACGTGAATGGTTGGGAGCATTTTGGAGTGAGTTACCCCCACTCGGCTCTTCTCGGCTAGTCGGAGAAGATATGCACTTTTCCTTTATGTTGCAAAAACATTTGGGTATCCGTACGAAAGTCCCCCCTCATCCGAGCAAAGACCTCTCTGTCTGGGGTAGCAACATTGAACTGGCGATACAACTGGGGACCTCCAAAGAAGCCGTTTCTCAATCAGAGGATGCGCTACGTAAGTTCGATCAGGCTCTCAAACACTGCACACACAATGGCTTTCAGCTTTGCAAGGATCTTGAGAGTTCCGAATCAACTGCCGTTTTGCTTGGTCCTGGGGTGACGAGAATTCGTTTGCTCAAGGAACTTGCGGATAGATACCCGAAGTTTGGGCAATGGGGTCGGTCTGTGCAGCGAAAACTTGCTGAAAGAAATATTCACATTTAATTCTTGGAGTTATCAGCGACGATTTTAGGTAATATCATTGAAACTCAAAGATTTCTTCGTTCTCCCTTTCTGAAGAAGGCACACAGTTTTGTTCTGATTGCTGCTACCTGGCCCCGATGTATACAAAGTTTACCAGAGACTGATCAGGAATTTTGAAATCTAATTTAATAATCGATGCCTCCAACCTGCGAGCTGGTGGCGGAATCATTTATCTGCAAAACATTCTTCAAGTTGGAAATCCACAAGCGCACGGCTTCCAGAAAGTCATTGTTTACGGCGGAAAAAATCCTCTAAAACATTTCCCTAAGCAGAGTTGGTTGGATTTGCGGGAAATTCCAAAGCTCAACCGTTCCTTTTTACATCGTTTGCAGTGGCAACAAAGTCAGCTGGGTAGGTTAGCTGCGCAGGAGCAGGCCCTGTTGTTCATACCTGGAGGCTTATATTTGGGTAAATATCGTCCTTATGTGACGATGTTCCAAAACATGCAGATTTTTGAAACAGCCGAAAAGAATCGTGAAGGATTGACGAAGGAATGGCTTCGCCTCAGTCTGCTTCAACTAGGCCAAACAAAAGCTTTCCGTCAGTGTTCGGGATTGATCTGCCTGTCTGAACACGCCCAAAGTTACCTTCAACAGTTTTACCCGAACTTGCTTAAAAATGTTGAAGTACGCAGGATCCCACATGGAATCGCTCAATTTGACGAAAACTCCAAAGACTATGGACTCAAAAACCCTGTGCAGTTGCTTTATGTTTCAACGGTGAAGCAATATAAGCATCAATGGCATTTGATCGACGCGGTGGCCCAATTGAAGCGGGAGGGCTATTCTCTGGAACTCCACTTGATTGGATCGGGGGATCAGCCAGCCCTAAAGCAAATGAAGGAGGCAATCAAATCTCACTCTGATTTAGGGGAATTCGCGCACTATCATGGGGGCCTTTCTCATCACGAAACTATGAAGTGGTATGGGGAGGCTGATTTGTTTGTGTTTCCTTCGAGTTGTGAAACCTTTGGTATTAGCTTACTTGAAGCAATGGCTTCCGCCTTACCAATCGCTTGCTCAGATCGGGGGCCAATGCCAGAAGTTTTGCGTGATGCTGGTTGCTATTTCAACCCGGTGCAGCCTAAATCGATTGCTGCATGTTTGAAGATTTTCTTGGACAATAAAATATTACGTGAGAGACATGGTCGGAAGGCTCTTGAATATTCTCAAAATTATACTTGGGAACGTTGCGCTCAAGAAACCTTCTCATTTCTTCAATCCGTTTGTCGGCGTCATTGTTCATGAATCGCATCCGTCTTAGCATCACCGGAGGCTCTGGCTTCATTGGGACGACTGCGATGCAGTGGGCCTTGGACAATGTTGAAACTGTTGTCAATTTTGATACTCGCCCCCCCAAAGTCCTAGCGCACCAGCCACATTGGCAATCCATCGACATCCGTGAGAAAAAGTCACTCTCCACTGCTCTTGAGGAATTTGCCCCGACCCATATCTGGCACCTGGCCGCAATGACAGGAATGGATATTCAGGATATCTCCTTCTTTGATGCCAACACGGTTGGAGTGAGCAACTTACTGGAGGCCGCAAAGAGTCTCCCCAATCTGCAGCGAATCCTGTTCACCTCCAGTCTGCTGGTCTGTCGTAATGGGCATGTGCCCCAGACAGACACAGAGTATTGCCCACCCAACTTGTACGGGGAAAGCAAAGTAATTGGTGAGCAAATGGTACGGGAGAGCAAAATTCCATGTGACTGGGTGATTGTGCGCCCTACTTCGATTTGGGGTCCGTGGTTCGAGCATTCCTATAAGACATTTTTTAAGGTTGTGGATCGTGGTTGGTATGTGCAACCTGGGCAACAACCAATCATCAAACCGTTGAGCTTTGTCGGCAACACTGTTCACATGATGCAAAAGCTTTTGTTGCAAGCGGGAAGAGACGTACATCAGCAGACCTTCTACCTTGGAGATTATCCACAGCATTCCATCCAAGAGTGGGCCGACTTGATTCGCCAGGGACTGGGGAGACCTGGTAAAACTCCAGTCTTTCCGATTGGAGCAATGCGGCTGATCGCCAGGATCGGAGACTCCTGCAAGGCTCTTGGATGGAGTGACCCACCGCTAACCAGCTTCCGACTGAACAACATGCTCACTGGAGCCTACTACCCAATTGAAAAAACTGAAAAAATCGTGGGAGCACTCCCATTCAGTCTACAAGACGGGGTTCAGCAAACTCTGGATTGGATGAGGCAGGAAGGAATGTTAGTAAGCAAGGATCTTTAAAATTCATCACTTTCTATTGAAAAGAATCTACTAAATAATGTTGTGAGCATCTTCAGGAATTTTAGGAAGTAAAGATTACTCCGTCAGTGTGACTGTCCTAACAAAGAATCTTCCGAATTGAGAATGTTTTATGGATCATCAAAAGCCCTACATAGACCAAACTATCCTTGTCACCGGTGGTGCGGGAGCAATTGGCAGCAATCTCTGCCGAGCTTTGGCGGAAGCTGGCGCGGCCAAGGTCATTATCCTGGATGATCTTTCTGCTTCCTACTCCTGGAACATACCTAATTTGCCAAATGTACTGTTTGTCAAGGGCAGCATTACTAATGACGTTGACCTCAAGCGTGTCTTCCACGAGAAGCCCGCCTACATCTTTCATTTGGCTGCCTTCTTCGCCAACCAGAATTCTGTGGACTACCCAGAAAAGGACTTGCTCGTCAGCCAGTTGGGAACGGTCAAGATGCTGGAGCATGCGGTTTTGCAGGGAGGTATCAAGCGCTTTATTTATGCTGGTTCCGGCTGTGCGATTTATGGTGCGCAGGCACCCCTGCCACTGAAGGAAGAGTTTGTCTCGATGCACCTGAGTACTCCCTACCAAATCTCCAAGATGGCGGGGGAACTTTACTGCAATTTCTACTGGCATCACTACGGTCTGCCGATTGTCAAGACTCGGTTCTTCAATTCCTACGGACCTGGGGAAGTTCCTGGGCAATATCGCAACGTGATCCCTAATTTCATTTACTGGGCGATGAAGGGACAACCTTTGCCAATCACTGGTGACGGCAAGATGACCCGGGATTTCACCTACGTGGAGGACATCGTGGATGCCTTGTTGCGAGCAGGGATTCGGGAAGAGGCGATTGGTGAAGAAATGAATATTGCCTCCGCGGCAGAAACCGAAATTGTTGAGATGGCCAACACGGTCAATGAGTTGACAGGCAACAAGGCCGGATTGCTCTACACGTATCGGCGCAAGTGGGACACCAAGTCGAGACTATTGGCGAGCGTGGATCGGGCCAGGGATTTGTTGGGCTACGATCCGAAAACTGATTTTTCAACAGGTCTGCGCAATACGATTAGTTGGTTCGAAAAGAACTGGGAAGCGATTCAGCTTGACGCAGAGTTTCCTCCAGGCATGTCCTCTGCGGTCAAGAACTATGTGCTCAAGCAAGAGCAGCAGCGTTCATGAGACAAATCGTCCAGAGCTACAAGACAGGGGAGGTGGCTTTACGTGAAGTACCGGTTCCTCGCTGTGGCAGCAAACGAATTCTGGTGCGCAACCGCCGATCGCTAATCAGCATTGGGACAGAGCGTTCTACGATTGAACTGGGACGTAAGTCTCTCGCAGGCAAGGCGGCAGCTCGACCGGATCTGGTACGAAGAGTCTGGGAGAAGGCCAAGAAGGAGGGTTTACTCAAGACCTGGCAGGAAGCGATGGGGCGTTTGGATACACCTACGCCACTGGGCTATTCCAGTGCGGGGATTGTTGAAGAATGCGGGTTGGCGGCAACAGAATTTTCGCCTGGAGACCGGGTGGCCTGTGTCGGTCAGGGTTTTGCCAGCCACGCCGAGTTTGTTTCTGTTCCGGTCAACCTAGCCTGTCGAATACCAGAAGGAGTGCGTGAGGAAGAGGCAGCTTTTGGGATGCTGGGCATCATCGCCTTGCACGGGATTCGCTCTGCCCAACTGAGCTTTGGCTCCCGTGTTGTTGTGATGGGACTTGGCCTGCTGGGCTTACTGACGGTGCAGTTACTCCGAGCCTACGGTTGTGAGGTGATTGCCTACGATCCGGCTTCAGACAAGATAAAGCTGACCAAGCAGTTTGGCTTTACAGCGGTTACGGATCAGGTAAGCGAACTTTCAAAGTTCACAGAATCCATCACCCAGGCAAATGGGGCGGATGCGGTCATCATTACGGCAGCCACCAAGAAACGAGAGCCAGTTGACCAAGCGATTCAACTCTGTCGAGCCAGGGGTCGAATCGTTGTAGTCGGTGTGGCAGATATACATCCCGATCGCAACGAGTTGTGGCAAAAGGAGATCGAACTAGTGGTCTCAAAGGCGGCTGGTCCAGGTTCATTGGATCCCCTCTATGAACTGGAGGGTATTGATCTGCCGATCGGTGATGTACGTTGGACCCAGCGTCGCAACCTAGAGGAATTCTTACGCCTTTTGTCTCAACACCGAATCGATGTCCAGCAACTAATCACACACCGAATTCCACTGACAGAAGCGGAGTCCATTTATCAGCAGTTGATTAGTGGCGCCCTGAGCAATCCGATTGGGGTCTTGCTCGAATATCCTGAAGTAGCTCCACTGCAGCGTACCTTGCCGATTCTCCAAAAAACCACGCTGGTTTCTTCAGTTGGCAGCGTTCACCTGGGGGTGATTGGAGCCGGTTTGTTTGGCAAGGCGCTGCTGTTGCCTGCGCTCATCAAGTTGGAAAACGCTCAACTGCATACACTGGCGACCAATTCAGGTGCCAATGTCGAGCACAGTGGTAGGAAATTCGGTTTTGCTCATCAGTCCACAGACGCTCAGGCTGTTTGGGAAAATCCTGAGATTCAGGCGATTGTCGGCCTGACTCCACACAGCAATCACGCAGCGCTGGTGCAAACTGCGCTCGCTCAACAAAAGCACTTGTTCCTCGAAAAACCACTCTGCGTTACCCCCGAGGAATTACAGTCCATTCGTCAAACAGTAGCCGAACAGGCCTGCCTTCCCCTGATTCTGGTAGGACACAACCGCCGCTTCTCTCCTCACACTCGCCAGCTTCAGCAATGGTTAAAGAATCGACAGTCTCCGGTAGTGGCTCAGCTACGTATCAACGCAGGCTTCGTCCCCGCGGATCACTGGGTGCATTCGGAAGATGAGGGACGCAGCCGAATTGTTGGGGAGATGTCGCATTTCATCGATCTGCTACAAGCGTTAACAGGATCCCTTGTGCAAAGAGTGATTGCAGAGCGTGTATCTGGTGATAACCAGGCGGTCATCAACAATGATAATATCGTGATCAGTCTGAAGTTTCGTGATGGTTCGGTTGGCAATCTGACGTATTCAGCATCTGGAGCCAAAGCCTATTCTCGTGAGCGGCTTGAAGTTTTCTGTGAAGGACAAACCCTGGTGCTCGAGGATTTTAGGGAGAGTGAGCGTCATGGGTCTGGAAAGACGGAGCGTTTCAAGACGACAGGACAAGAGATGGGCTATCGGGAAGAACTCGAGCACTTTGTCAACTGTGTAGCCGATAAGGAGGAGCCTCTGGTGGCTTTTGCCGAAGCACTATCGACAATGGAGACGATCTTTGCGATTGAGCAGTCCTTGGCAACAGGCAAACCTGTGGTCTGCGAACTCACATGAAAATCCTGCTCGTCACGGATTCCTACCCTCCTGAAATCCGTTCTGCTTCCCACCTGATGCTTGAACTGGCCGAGGAACTCCGCTCAAGAGGTCATCAAATCACGGTGATGACCACTTGGCCTGAATACAATCTGGATCAGGATTCCACTCCACGACAAATTTCTGAATTGGAAGATGAGGCCGGCATTCAGGTTCTACGAATCAAGACGTTGCCACACCACAACGTCAATTACCTCGTGCGTGGAATCGCCCAGTTGCTAATGCCGCTGCAGTTTATCTGGAAAGTTCTGCAACATCGTCTGCAAGCGGATGCTGTGATCGTGTACAGTCCACCCTTGCCTTTGGCGCTGGTTGGGGTGTGGTTGAGGTCGAAAGCAAAGTTTCTGCTCAACGTACAGGATCTGTTTCCCCAGAATGCAATTGACTTGGGGGTGTTGCGCAATCCTTGGCAGATTCGGTTTTTTCGCTGGTTGGAAGGCTACGTTTATCGTAAAGCAGACGTCATAACTGTGCACTCAGAAGGCAACAGAAGTTCTGTTCTGCAACACTACCCAGATTTTAGCAACAAGCTACGAATCCTGCACAACTGGGTCGATGTCGGCCATCACCAGTCTGCAACAGGGACTATTGATTTTCGTGCCAAGTGGGAGATCACACAACGCTATGTCGCAGTCTTTGCTGGAGTGATGGGGCCTTCACAATACCTAGAACGAGTGCTGGAGGTCGCGGAGCTTGTTCAGAAGCAGCAACCCGATCTGCTGTTTCTGCTGGTTGGTGATGGGGTTGAGAAATCAAGACTGGCACAGTTGGCAGCACAAAAAAATCTGAGTAATGTTCGCTTTGAAGGATTTATCGGGCGAGATGTCTACCCTGATTTGTTGAGGATCTGCAGCCTGGGCTTGGTTTGTCTGAGTCCACAAAATCAAACGCCTGTCGTCCCTGGAAAAATTCTTGGCTACATGGCAGCTGGTCTACCAGTTGTGGCTTTCCTCCAGTCCCAAAGTGATGGACACGGAATTGTTCAAGCAGCTGAATGTGGTGTCACTGCTGATTCCGCTGACTTGGATGCCTGTGTAGAGGCTTTCAAGAAAATGCTAAGGCAAGCTGAGCGATTTGAAGCAACCGGGGCTGCTGGACGTAACTATGCGATCCAACACTTTTCCAAGGAAGCCTGTGTTTCTGCAATGGAACGGATGTTGACCAGTACTCAGGAGACTCTCTGATGAAAGTCCTGACGGTCTTTGGCACTCGGCCTGAAGCAATCAAGATGGCGCCCCTGGTTCACGCTCTGGCGGATCACTCCAATTTTGAATCATCGGTCTGTGTGACAGCTCAGCACCGGGAGATGCTGGATCAGGTTCTACAAATTTTTGAGATTCACCCAGACATCGATCTGGATCTGATGCGCCCAGGGCAGGATCTCTTCGATGTGACCAGTGGAGTCCTGCAGGGCATGAAGCAAGTGCTGCAGCGAGTCAAACCGGATGCTCTGCTGGTGCATGGGGACACCACGACTGCCTTGGCCACGGCGATCGCAGGTTTCTATAGTGGTATCGCTGTTGGGCATGTAGAAGCAGGCCTGCGCACATATGACCTGGAAGCACCTTATCCCGAGGAATTCAACCGTCAGGTTGTCAGCCGAGTAGCCAGCTGGCACTTTGCTCCGACCGAGCAGAGTCGCCAAAATTTGTTTGATGAAAAAGTATCTCCGGAAACCATCCATGTGACAGGGAACACTGTGATCGATTCCCTGTTCTGGGTTTTGAAGCGTCTGGATGAGGGCCCACAGCGCAAGAGCAAGATCGAATCATTTCTGAATAGACAATTGTCCTTTCCATGGCAAACGCAACGGTTCGTTCTGATCACCGGTCATCGACGTGAAAATTTTGGTCAGGGATTTCTTCAAATTTGTGAAGCCCTGCGCTCACTGGCCCACTCCTTCCCAAAAGTTCATTTCGTCTATCCTGTTCATCTGAATCCAGCGGTACAGAAGCCAGTCTTTGAGTTGCTGCAGGCGCTGCCCAATGTACACCTCTTGCCTCCACTGGAGTATGAGCCCTTTCTGCTCTTGCTCAAGCATGCCTATTTTGTTCTTACCGATAGCGGTGGAATTCAGGAAGAGGCCCCAAGCCTTGGCAAACCCGTACTGGTGATGCGTGATGTGACGGAGCGTCCGGAAGCGGTGGAGGCTGGCACAGTTCGATTGGTCGGTGCAGACTGTGGGCGAATTGTCGACAGTGTTTCGGAGCTAATTAGCATGCCGGAAAGCTATGCTCACATGGCGAAAGCTTACAATCCCTATGGAGATGGCCAAGCTTGCGCACGGATTTTGGAAGCTTTAATGAGAAAATAGGTTTTTCGATTATCTGCTGTGTAAAGTATATGAACTATTTTAAAAATTCGGGCAAAATGTAATTCACTCTCAATTTTTGACGGTTTTTCTACATGCCCATTACCCTTCTCAATAACCTAGCCTTTGCGCTTTTGGCTGCACTCCTGCTGACTACTCTCAGCTTGCTGGTGCTCTTGCGTCGTACCAAACAGAATGAGGCAAATAAGGGCTCCCCAAGATTGCGAGATCAACATCAGACTTCAATTCCTCGTTGGGGTGGTGTTGGGATCTTGATTGGCCTATTGAGCACTCTGCTACTTTCGATAGCGCTGCCTTTTGAACAGGTGTCCTCTTCCCTCTCTGGTTCCTATCTCTGGCTTTTGATCAGCGCTGCGTTTGCTTGTGGTCTTGGTTTTCTCGATGACCAGCAAAACCTAAGAGCCCGCTACAAACTGCTTGGGCAGCTCGTCCTTGGCATCTTCACAGCTACTGTCATTTTCCGACCAGACACTCTTCAACTGCCCTTGATTGGACTGGTTGACATTGGATGGTTTGGTGGTCCTTTGATGGTGCTGTGGGTGGTTGGGGTGATGAATGCAATCAATCTGGTGGATGGGCTGGATGGACTCGCTGGGGGATTGAGTTTGGTCCTGGCCGGAGCGGATTTGTGTGCGCGTGCCATATGCACTGGGCTATTGGATTGGGAAGAGGCTTGTTGCCGTTGCCGCGATCACGGGCAAGCGCTTTGCGATTCGCGTGAAGATTTTTTGGGCGAATTCAGTTTACAATAGTGCTATCGAAAAAAACTGGGTTTGTACCGCCTGTGCCGATCGAGGCGGCGCTAGAGCAGACCGTGGATTGCTTTGTCGCTTCGCTCCTCGCAATGACGTGTTTTGATTTTGAAACTTCATCGCGAGCGACGCAGTCGCGTGGCGATCCAGCGCGAAGCGCATTCAATGTCCGACGCGGCAATCTGCTGCGCCGCAGGTGCACCTCAATTGCTGCTCTTTGGCTGTATCCCTTGAAAAATAGTCGATCCCTACCTAGATTGAGCTAAAACTAGCTAATTTGGGAGAAGTCAGATGAAAGTAAATATGCATGAAGCCAAGTCCCAGCTTTCAAAGCTTGGCGAGCTGGTGTGGAAAGGCGAGTAGATCATGATCGCCAAAGCGGGCAAGCCTTATTTGGACTTGGTGCCGCACAAGGAGGGCGCGAAGGAACGCGTTATGGGTTTGGCAAAAGGCAAAAATCGTGATTCATGACGATTTTGATGCGGTGGATACCGAGATCGCCAAGCTGTTTGGAATGCGTGAATGAAGCGGCTTTTGCTCGATACGCACGTTGTGTTGTGGTGGCTTCAAGGCAGTGATCGCTTAAAAGACTCGGTTGTGGTTCTGTTGAAGGATGCAACGAACGAGGTGTTCGTGAGCGCGGCGAGCGTTTGGGAGATTGCGATTAAGCAAGGCTTGGGTAAGTTGGAAGCGCCAGATGATCTTCTGGATTTGATCGAACAGTCGGGGTTTGAGGCGCTTTCGATTTCTTCCTTTCATGCTGAGCAGGTAGGGCGTTTGCCTTTGGCGCACAAAGATCCGTTCGACCGTATGTTGATTGCGCAAGCCCAGGCCGAAGGCTTGATTCTTGTGACCCACAACGAGGCGATTCTTTACGTCCGGCGTTCGATGCCTTGATCCGATCGGCACGCCCTAGCTTGTTCATAGCCGCCTTTCGGGCGGTGGATTGCTACGGCTTCTGCGAAGTCTCGCAATGACGGGAAACTTGATTTCGCTGGAGTTCGGCGTAATCTTGGATATATTTATTACATATCCAAAAGTCAGGTGGGAGCTTTCATGAAAAGTGGCGCGGTATTTAAAAGCAACACCTCGCAGGCGATTCGCTTGCCCAAGGATGTTGCGCTACCCGAATCCGTTAAGCGGGTGGACATTATTCCGCTGGGGCGTGGTCGCTTGATTGTGCCGGCGGGTGAGGGCTGGGACAGCTGGTTCGATGAAGAGGGTGTGACCGATGATTTCATGGCCTCGCGCAAGCAACCGGCGGATCAAGAGCGTGACGCACTGTAGTGCTGAGGTACATGCTCGATACCAACATCGTGATTTACACGATGAAGAACAAGCCTGCTTCAGTGCGCTCGGCGTTTAAGAAGTACGACGGGCGCATGTGTATCTCCAGTATTACCTACATGGAACTGGTATACGGAGCCGAGCGTTCTGCAAATCCCGAGCGGAATTTGACGAGTCTGGAGGGTTTTATTGCGCGCATCGATGTGTTGCCTTTGGACGACTCGGCCGCCGTGCATGCGGGCCAGATTCGCGCAGAATTAGCAAATCTTGGGACGCCGATTGGTCCCTATGACCAATTGATTGCTGGTCATGCGCGCTCACAGGGTTTGGTTTTGGTCACAAACAACGAAAACGAGTTTTCGCGTGTGTCGGGGCTAAGGCTTGAGAATTGGGTTGTCCGCTGAACGTCATCGCGAGCGTCGCAGTCGCCTGGCGATCCAGCGCCGCAGGCGTATCAAAACGAACCGGCTTCGGCCGGTTGTTTGTTGCGGTTTTCAGGGTTTTTAGTACGATCAACAGTATTTCTAATAGCCCTCTGGAGAGTACGATGAGTCATCTTGCGGCAAATGATTTGAAGACGCGCGGCATTGCGGCGATTGAGACCGCCTTGCTGGACCATTCTGAGGCGATCGTGTCGGTGCGCGGTAAAGACCGCTATGTGGTGATGGATTTAGAGCAGTACCAATATTTGCGTGCGTGTGAGCTCGAGGCTTCTTTGGTTGAGGCACGGGCGGATCTTGCTGCGGGCCGAGTGATTAAGGAGTCGGTAGAGGCACATGTTGCTCGGCTGGACTCTTTGGCGTGAGTTTTACGCTGGTTTTTACTAACAGTTACAACCGCCGCGCGGCAAAGTGGTTAAACCGACATCCGGATCTTTGTGCAACCTATCTAAAAACGCTTCAGCTACTCGAGCTGAATCCATTTCATTCTTCCTTGCGTTTGCATGCGCTGCAAGGTCGGTTGCAAGGACTGCATTCCATTTCGATCAATCTTGCCTCTCGCATCACGATTGAGTTGCTGATTTTGGATCAAGAAATCATTTTATTGAATGTCGGCGATCATGACGCCGTTTATGGTGGGTGAGAGGTTGCTCCGTCGATTGATAACTGTCTGCGGCAGTGGATTGCCACTGTGGTCGATACTAGAGAATGTACGCCCTCTAACCACATTCATTTTGAAGTAAAATGACGAGGAACTATGCTCTATGAACAAGACCTGTTCGCATGGACTCAACAGCAAGTCAATCTACTGACTCACCAACGCTGGCATGAACTGGATGTGGAAAATCTCATTGATGAACTGGAGGGCATGGCGAGGCGTGATCGACGAGAAATGATAAATCGGCTCATTATTTTGATCGCTCATTTGCTAAAATGGGAATTCCAACCAGACCACCAAAGTGGTAGCTGGCGTGGTTCAATTCAAGAACAACGACTGCAACTGAATGGACTACTGGAGGATAGCCCGAGTCTTCACCAACAATTTATCGAAAGCCTCGAAAAAGCGTATCCTCAAGCCGTCAAATTGGCTTCTAAAGAGACCGAACTGCCAACAACAAAATTTCCAAACGAATGTCCCTATGAACTTGCGCAGTTATTAGATGAGGACTTTCTGCCAAGCACTGCATGAAAATAAAAAAAATTCTAAAGAAATCAATGCCTCCCTTCTGAACAGTTACAAAACGGTAATTCTGAGACGGTTCGTAAGCTTTGTTCGTGCATCCTTCGAATTGTTTCGCAATGAGTTACAATCGCACAAATGATGGCATGGACGCGGATTTTGACACACCGAAGCTTAACTCAGCACAACTTAACACTTTGTTAAGCTGCATTCTTCGCCTCGAAGGCCTCAGGGCTGAGGTAGCCGATGGTGGGGATTGGTGTCTTTGTGTTGTGTGAGCTACTGAATATCTAAGTGACAACTCCGAGGCGGAGCAGTTACAAAAAATCTGAGCACGCATGTTGGTTTTTGATACCTTTGACTACGCCAGAAAGCTGCAAAAAGTTGGCTTCAGTGAAGAGCAAGCGGTCGTCTAGGTGGAGGCGCTTTGCACATTGCTGGAGCACGATCTGGCAACCAAGCCAGATATCGCCGAACTTCGCAAGGAAACGCAACAATCCATCGAAAGCTTGAGAAACGAGATCTGTATTTTGAGTCAGGAGCATTGGAGTGCTGGGTTTGCGAAGCAGATGGCAAGATGCGTTTTTTTCATGCCAGTGGAGAGTCAGAGCGATCCAAATTGGTCTCCCAGTTCCCAAAGCAGATCATAACCTGGCCGTTGAAACTGAATATGGACGCTGGTTTTCCCAACACTTCCCTGATAGCTTCCACAAATTCCTCAGGGGAGCCGTTTCGAGCGTAACATGTCTCCCGCTTTGATCACCCTCCTCAATAACCTAGCCTTTGCTTTTCTCGCAGCACTCCTGCTGACCACTCTCAGCTTGTTGGTGCTCTTGCGTCGTACCAAACAGAATGAGGCAAATAAGAGCTCCCCAAGATTGCGAGATCAACATCAAACTTCAATTCCTCGCTGGGGTGGTGTTGGGATCTTGATTGGCTTATTGACCACCTTGCTACTTTCGACAGCGCTGCCTTTTGAGCAGGTCTCCTCTCCCCTCTCTGGTTCCTATCTCTGGCTATTGATCAGCGCTGCGTTTGCTTGTGGTCTTGGTTTCCTCGATGATCAGCAGAACCTAAGAGCCCGCTACAAACTGCTTGGGCAGCTCGTCCTTGGCATCTTCACAGCCACCGTCATTTTCCGACCAGATACAATTCAGTTGCCCTTGATTGGGCTGGTTGAGATTGGTTGGTTCGGTGGTCCTTTAATGGTGCTGTGGGTGGTTGGGGTGATGAATGCGATCAATCTGGTGGATGGGCTGGATGGGCTCGCTGGGGGATTGAGTTTGGTCACGACTCTCTTGCTGGGGGCCTTGTGCTGGTGGGCTGGAAATTTTCAACTGGTGCTGTTCAGCTTGGCTCTGGCCGGGGCGATTTTCGGATTCTGGCTCTTTAACAAGCCTCCAGCCACACTGTTCATGGGGGATTCTGGCAGTATGCTGCTGGGCTATCTGTTGGCAGTCTTCTCGGTCAAAGTGATTGCTGTGACTGGTAATGGTTCAGTGTCCTTGGTGCCTGTTCTTTTGCTGGGTATCCCCTTGGTGGACACGGCCTTTGCTTTTTTACGACGCTACCTCAAGGGTATCCCTTTCTATGCTGCGGACAAGGATCACCTGCATCATCGTTGTCTGCAAAAGGGTCTGAGCGTCTGGCAAACCACTCTGCTGTTAAATGCCTTGGGTCTCTTTTTTGGATTGCTTGGCGTTGTTGCCCATCTCTATTCAGCAATCGCCTCCCCACTGATCATGGGCTTTGTGCTATTGGTCTACGGTCTGCTCTACTGGCTGGAATACGATGTGATAGTCCGGCCCTCGAATGCGATGCGTTCTCAACCACAGTTACGGAAACAACGGGACTTGGTGCGGGCGCTCTCTGAGAACGCTGAGATCTACTTTGCCAAGGATCGTAACACCACAGAACTGCAACACAGCTTCCGGTTCTGGGCAGAGTTGTTGGATCTTCGAGACTATGAACTCCTGCAGCAACAGCGCTTGCTTCATCGTCAGGGAATTGTCGTAGTCTCCGAAGGAGATCGGCTGCTGGAATTCTCCCAGGACTCTTTCCTCCTGCGTCTTCGTTTACGTCAGCAGGATCTGCAGCAAGACTCTGATCTCAAGGATGAGTACCTGCGAATGGTAGTCCCTCTCTTTCTGGAACAATACCAACGCCTCCACCAACCTGCTGAAGGCAAGTCTCTCCGCGTGATTTCAAGAACTCCCTGATCTAATACTGTCTCTAGTTGCACTCGCTTTCTACTCTCAAGTCTTTGCCCAATCCAGCTCTTCTGGCACACCCTCCGCACCCTCCAAGAATTCGTTCAGTTTCTTGAAAATGATCATTGATTTGTAATTCAAAACCTCCTGACGGTCACTGATTTGACTTCAAGCCAGTTTCCAAAAGAAAAGACTATCGATCTTTCACTATAAAAAATAAATGAAATCAATTCGCTGGGAAGTTGTCAGAGATTCCATACTTTTGCTTGGGATCCTGACTTTTTCACTTCCTCTGAAAACCCCTGCAATACAATCATTCTTAGAGTCGATCCTGCAGATTTCATTTCCCATCCAACTCAGTACTTACACCCTTTTCTTACCAATGTGGCTTGGCATCACCGTATTGATCCACCTGCTCAGGATTCCAGAAGTCTGGAATCAGCTTAAGATTCCTTTATTGCTGATGGCAATGCTATTTGTGTGGATGTGGCTGGGGGCTTTGTTCAGTGAGTGGCGGGGGCATAGCCTGAAGCATGCCGGACGTTATACGATTCACCTTTTAGTGTTTTTGACCTTTTTACTTCTAGTTAGATCTCAAAATTTTCGTTCCATGGCTGTGGTGTTACTCAGCTGGTTTTTAGTTGTCAGCGGATTGACCATGGCTGAACAATTGTTTGCTGATTGGCAGTTGCAATCTTGGTTTGCTTCCATTGGTCTGGGATTAGAACTTCATTCAAATGTCAGATCAAATGGTTTAAGTTCGCTGTTTGAAAACCAAAATCCCTATGGGGTTGTTTCTGTTGCTTTGTTGGGAATTTCTTTGTTTGTTGTTGTAGAAAAGCAGTGGTTTCTTGGAATTTCCGGAGCCTTGGTTTCTGTGTGGGGTATTGTTCTCTCAGGCAGTCGAAATGCGATCCTGATTCTAATCATTTACGCTGTGTTGATACTGTTTGCGCAGTTTGGTCAGACTGCGAATCGGAAGAAGCACTCCTGGAAAATATTTGGTGGGATTGGTCTTTTTTTGATTGTTGTTTCAGTCATCACTTTGATCTTCAATCCGAAAGTGATGATGAAAAGTCAGCAAACTTGGGAAGAACTACAATTTGTTAGCGAGTTTTCACAACTAGACAATATCGACCCCAGATTTGCGCTCTATAGAATGGCGATCGAGTATGGCATTCAGCATCCCTCTTTTTTCGGTGTAGGAGTCAAATCGTTCGGTTACGCAGTTTCTGAAGAAGCCTCGGGTCCGATGGCTTCAGTGTTTCAGAATGCAAACGAATCATGGAATGCACACAACGCTCTGCTGACAGTCTGGGTTGAAATGGGATGGATTGGCCTCTTCCTAGCCCTGGGGTTTGTTGCCTCTTGGCTTTGGAAGTTTCGTAGGGCGCCTATGTGGCTCTTGGCGAGCGTTCTTATTCTCTGCCTTGGACAAATCCTCGACTACTTCATCTGGCAGATAACCTTTATGACTGTACAAAGCCTGATCTTTGTCTTGATGGCAGCATCATCGAACTATGTTTCCAGTAAGGATCAATGAGAACTGTTGCATTTCTCATAATATGAAAGCCGTATCAATCAACCGGCTGATCTTACTAAACGATTACAATTTTTCGGAATAAAGCCTCCTTGTCATCAGCAGATATTCCAACTTTTCTAGTCAAATTGACTTAAACCAACCTGATCGGCCCTGGATACTGAGCAACCAACGAATCCGTGGTCAAAAGCAACATACCTTCGAAAACCGCTTGAGCAACTAACATCCTATCGAAAGGGTCTTTGTGAATTGGTGGTAATTGGTCAAGTGCGAGACTATGTGAACTCTTGACAACGAGTTCTGTGTAGCCATTTTCAATCAGCCCACGATGCAGCAAAGAAGAATCCACAATAAAGTCTGGCCGCCCCAGGCCGCGCTTGATCGTAATTTCCCATAGGCTTAGCGCACTGAAATAGAGTTGATGTTCGGGTTGTTCAATCCATTTAGACGCAGCACTAGATAGACGTTCAGGCATTGAGGCAGCCCAGATCAGCAGGTGCGTATCCAGCAACAAATTCATTCGTCCAGCCCAAACTGAGCAAGAATCTCCTCTTGGCCTATTCGGTCAAAATCATCTGGGACGGTAAACTGCCCTCCCAAAAATCCCAGTCGTTTGATCTGCGCCGGTTCCGGAGCATCAATTGCGGTCACCCGGGCAATCGGCTTGCCTGCCTTGGCGATGATAAAAGGGCGACCCTCAGCAACTCCTTGAAGTAACCTTGATAAATGACATTTTGCCTGGTGAATATTTACGATCTCCATACCTTTTTTACAACTTAGTTTAATAAACTTAGTTTATTTTATCTAACATTAATGATCATCATTCAGAAATTCCAGCCAAATAATCATTTGGCCGTAATTTTTCCCCTCGTCGTCGCAAGCGCAGTGGTCAATTGCGAAACCTCAGCCCCACTGACTTCGCAAGCGTGGCAAAAGATTACCGACCCTCCACTCCTCCGTCATCGCGAGCGCAGCGTGGTGATCCATCACTCAGATTTTATGGACTACCCCTCAAGGGCCTGGACTGCCACGTCGGCCGTTAGCCTCCTCGCAGTGACAGAAAATAAAAGATTGGTGTCATCACAAGAACAGCGTGGCAAACGATAACACAATCACGATCTCAATGTCATCGAGAGCATAACGTGGCGAACCGTTACTGACCCTCCGTTTCTCCGTCCTTGCGAGCGTGGCGATCCATCATAATAACGATACCACAGGGGTCTGGACTGCCACGTCGGCTGTTAGCCTCCTCGCAGTGACGGAAAAAAGAGTAGTGTCATCAGAAGCGCAGCATGGCGATCCATTACTCATACTCACGATACCGCAAGAGCCTGGACTGCCACCTTGGCATGGAGCCTCCTCGCAGTGGCACATACTTCAATCATTGTCATCTAGAGTGGAGCGAGACATCTTGTCTTGATCGAGTTAATCATCATTGCCATGCAACTATGCCGAATCAGCATAATGAAATCGGCAGGCAATGATGACCAGATCAGCATCAGTTGCACGATATACCAAGCGATGTGCGGCATCGATGCGCCTAGACCAGTATCCGGACAAATCACCACGCAGTGGCTGTAGCTTACCGATACCTGCGAACGGATCACGTGCAGTAGCCGTAATCAGCGAATTCAAGCGCTTGAGCTTTTTCTTGTCCTGGGAATGCCAGTATAGGTAAGACTCCCATGCGTCTGGTGCAAAGCGAATGGCTCGCACGGTTAATCAACGGTAAGCAGTTGGTGATCTTGTGCCTGCCCTGCTTTATCTTGTTCAATTGCCTTGGCCAGAGCTGCGGCATTCGCTGGGTTACTGGTTAGATGCAGTGTTTCCATGATGCTGTTGTAGTTATCTAGCGACATCACCACCGCATCTCCCTCTGCGTCACGGCGACTAATGATGGTTACATCGGCATCTTGAACGACCCCATCCAAAATCGACCTGAGCGCATTGCGCGCATGGGAGTAGGTAACGACTTTCATGATAGCCTCACTTGTTCAATAAATTGTTCAAGTCTGGTCGGTACAAATGGGAAGTGCAAGGAAAAGAAGGATCAGCGGAATCTCTCTACCTTGCTCATTAGCCAGGGAGACTTTGATACAACCCTGCCAACTTCTCGGCTACTAATGTCTGGTACTGCTGCCAGACGGAGACTCCTCCGGTATTGCTGACAAGGTGCATACCGTCGCATTGTGAAAACTCACTTCGACTGCACGTCCCAGGAGTCCCAGAACAAAGTTGTGACTTAGCAAAATGGCCTCGTGACCAATCTTTAAGATAGAACTCCAAGAGTTACGGATAAAGGGCTATGGCTTGACTGAGGTAAGCTACTCAACAAGTGGGGAGGAGAATCGTAAATGGTGGTCGGCACCTACAGGCTCGGACAAGATTAGTTGTTTTCCCTTCCTAAACCTCGTTCTCCAATCTAGGCGAGCCAATTTTCGACCTGCAGGCTAGGAACCCTGGTGAATTCTCGAACATTGTTGGTGACGAGGATCTGCTCATTTGCTATTGCCTGGGCAGCAATCAAGAGATCGTTGGGTCCGATAGTATTACCCGATGACTCCAGCAATTGCCGAAGTTTGGCATACTCACGATCTGTAGGCACGTCGAAAGGAACTACCAACATGGCAGCCAGAATGGTCTCCACTTGATTACTAAGTTGAGCAGAATTTCTTTTCGCTGCTCCAAATCGTAGTTCTGCAGCGACGATGATAGAGATACAGATTTCATCCTCTCCCACCGCAGCAATCTTTTTGGCCACAACCCCTCGAGGGTGACGAACCAGATGAGAGAGAATGTTTGTATCTAGTGAATAGAGAGGTAAATTCATAAATCAGGGGAATCCAGAGGTATGAGACCTTGATCAACATCTGGAAAATCATCCTCCAGTGTGGGCAGCTTTGCTAACGTAGCCAGCAAGCCCGGCTTTCGTATCGGTTCAATAATCAAACGATCCTCTTCACGATGCATGATTGCGACTTTTCCCTCCAACTCGAATTCACGGGGAATCCGAACCGCCTGATTGCGGCCATTACGAAATAATTTAACTTGACGCTCAGCAGGCATGGGTTGACTCCTAAAATAAATGACATATGTCAAAGCATATGTTTAGATTTTGACAGCGTCAATCAAAATTCAAGAGAACGCCATATGGATTAGGTTGGCATCGCGTTTCGCTACTCCAACTGGGCAGAGGATTTCCATCTCGAAACTCTCTCTGCAGCTTGGTACTTCATAGCCGCAGTCGAATCTTCATCGCCGTAAAACATCTTCTAATGGTCTTTAGAAGCTCCTTCTAGTACCGAACCAACATTTTGTTTGGCCCTTGACAGAGTTTTGGCTTGGAGCACCTTTGGAGATGTTTTTTGTATATCCAAAAAATTATAAGGAGTTTCTGATGAAAAGTGTTGCTGCGTTTAAAAGCAATACCTCTCAGGCAATCTGTCTAATGAAGGATGTAGCGCTGCCCGAATCAATCAAGAGGGTGGACATCACTCCGGTTGGTAGCGGTCGTTTGATTGTCCCTGCTGGAGCGATTGGGATAGTTAGTTCCGCGAGGAAGGTGTAACGGACGATTTCATGGCCTCGCGCGAGCAAACGGTTGATCAAGAGCGGGAATCAGTGAAATGCTGAAATACATGCTGGATACCAACATCGTGATTTACACGATTAAGAACAAACCAGCATCGGTTCGTGCAGCGTTTAAAAAGCACGACGGTCGTATGTGCATCTCCAGCATCACCTATACGGAACTGGTTTATGGTGCAGAACGCTCCTCGAATCCTGAGCGCAATTTGGCGAGTCTTGAGGGGTTTGTTGCTCGAATGGACGTCTTACCTTTGGGCGATTCAGCTGCAGGGCATGCGGGGCAGATCAGCACTGAGCTGGCTAAATTGGGAATGCCGATTGGACCGTATGACCAGCTAATTGCCGGCCATGCCCGTTCGATGGGGTTGGTGTTAGTAGTTAATAATGAAAAAGAATTTTCGCGTGTCTCGGGTCTGCGACTTGGGAATTGGGTTTCTCACTAGGGCCTTTCACATTGTCTTTGCCTCCTCGCAGGGACAAATAATTCAATCATCGTAATCGCGGGCACAGTACGGCAAAATACTGCAGGACCTCCGCCCCGCCGTCATCGCGAGCAAAGCGTGGCGATCCACTACTTATACTTACGATACCACAAGAATAGAGACTGAGCCTCCTCGCAGGGACAAATAATTCAATCATCAGCATCGCGAGCAAAGCGTAGTGATCCATTACCACATGTACACGTTTACTATGCAACGGGCGCATTACTTGTAGGAAAGTACGATTGAGTTTATTTTTAAAATTCAACATGTTGTCTTTATCTTAGTGTCATGCAAACCCTCAGAGTGAACCCTCATGACCGATGAAGAATTGAAAGAACTAGTAGCCAGCCTTGCCGTTGCAAAGAGAGAAACCGACCGGCAACTCAAGGAAACCGACTGGCAACTACGTAAGCAACTCAAGGAATTAGGCAAACAGATTGGTGGGCTTGGTGAGAAGTTTAGCGGCTTTACCGAGGGCATGGCTTTGCCTTCAATGACCAAGATCCTTACTGAAAATTTTGGGATGGAGGTGGTAACTCCTCGTGTAAGAGTGCGTAAGGCGGTTCAGTCACTGGAACTGGATGTCTTGGCTTACGCCAACTCCGAGTGCAATGCCGCCTATGTCGTCGAAATCAAAAGTCATCTACGCCCTGATGGGATTGAGCAACTTCAGAACATTCTGAAGCAGTTCCGTACCTTTTTCCAGAAAACGCCGACACGGCCCTCTATGGAATTCTTGCTGTGGTTGATGCACCTGAAGATTTGCGACAGGAGACATTGTCAGCAGGAATTTTCATGGCTGGAATCAGTTACGAGCAGTTCAAACTGGAAGTGCCCAAAAATTTTCAGCCCAAATTCTGGTGAGCAGCAATTCGAACGCTTCGCTGCTTTCCTCGTCATCACCAAAACCGCTCTTCTTCCTCTCCTCAGCGCACTGCTACGCCGCGCTTATCATCTAATCAGTGGCAAACCCTCATACTTTTCGGCATCGCGAGCAAAGCGCGGTGAGCCATTAAAGAACCATTAACCCAACCGTCATTGCAAGAAACAATGTGACGAAACAATCCACCTACGCTGTTAGCTCAAAAAGGCACAACTTGCTTTGATACGCCTCAAACATACTTGGACTGCCACGTCGGGCTTTTCCCTCCTCGCAGAGACGAAATTTTAACAATAAACGTCATCGCGAGCAAGGCGTCGCGATCCATTCAAAGCTACTAGCCAAATGGATCTCTTGGACCTGTCAACTGAATAATCTGCTCCAGTATCGAACAAGCTTCAACGAAGTAGCTGTGCGGGAGCTTGCGCATGGAATGAGGTGATGCTTGACGCACACGCCAGTCAAAGGATTTGGGCTGGTGGAAGAGGATGTAGCTGATTTTTCCAGCCTTCGCTTTTACGTTGCCAGCGTTAACGGCAAAGGGGTTGTCTGCGTTGTATTCTGCAGCGGTCATCGGCAGCCCAATCACCAGCAAGGTTTGGAAATATTAAAGCCGCAGGGTGAAAGAACTAGGGAGAGGTGCGTGATTCGCATTTCAAGCACATCTGGGAGTTGCAATTAAACTGGATAACATCCTCTCGTACAGGCAGCATTCGACTCACTTTGTTTTTACACATCAATACTCGGCACCAGTAGGGTTCGTGAAAATGACCTCACCGCCATGTCAACCTATGCAACCGTTCAAGCGTTGACTGAGAATCTTTCGAAGAGGTGATGATGACACGACCGCCAATGACTTCAACACGAACTAGATTGTGTCATTCCTTACAAGATAGAGCTTTTGTGTTTGCTAATTGACTGCTGGATCTTTGCCCTGTCACAGGATTTGAAAGGTTCGTCGACAAACCTCTAATGGATAGCTTCAGGCAACTCGATTATAAATAAAATATATATCTTCAGGCTAATAAAAGTGAGCGCGTTGGATCGTTAGATCTCAAAATCAAAGGTGTTACCTTATTTGTCGAAACTTTGTAATTTCTCT
>JACLAC010020545.1_pt1 | contig 95561 bp, 85 predicted proteins | sample 8027881 | NCBI WGS metagenome assembly JACLAC01 (sample SAMN15725517, study PRJNA655200) | protist metagenome | isolation source: fluorescence activated cell sorting (FACS) single amplified genomes of... | place: Spain: Blaines Bay Microbial Observatory, Mediterranean Sea | collected 2016-01-19
ACATAATAAGGCAAAATTTTCCATGGTAAACTTCCAGAACAGGAAAAACTCAAACTTACGACCGGGTTGAAGTGTGCCCCGCTAACTGGTCCAAAGACGGAGATTAAGGCAAAAAGAACCCAAGCCACGCCGACAGCATCAGCCAACACGGCAATCCCAATGCCTGAATCGAGTACTCGGTTAAACAAGATCACAGGGGAGATGGCTGCCATGACCAAGAATGTAGATCCTATAAATTCAGCCCACAATTTGGCAACTAACTTGAAGTCTGACAAGAGATTTCTACTTTCAAATTTCTGGCTTTTCTTTGCTGGAAATCTTAAAATGTCATGCAGACAAAAGGTATCGCAACTGACATCCTTTGTCAAGATCACATTAGGTATTCGTTCAAGAAATTCTCACAGAAGCACGGTTGACAAACTTATGAGATTTACTATACGATTGGAAGGGGTGGTGAGGTTAGTCTAGTTCCATCCGTATATCTCACCACTGATGTAGGTTTCGGTCCAAGCTGTACATAAAACAGCATCACCCAGATCGGTTAAAACAAAGGGGAGATAGATTTCGTTAGACTCACTTTCGTGATGCTGACTCTCCTCTGTTAGGAGTTCTAAATAAGTAATACCCCCCCAAAAGTGACGATAAAAATGACCATTTTTGCGATGTTGGAGGGCTTCTTTAAAACGTATTTTTTCCAGACTCAAATTTAGTACTTCCATGGATTTGAAAACCATTCCAAATCGTACACTTAAACCAAAATCTTTGTCAAGTTCAACCTAGTTTTTCTTGGAGAAGTAATTTGTGGCATATTGTACAGGAGTTAATTTATATGGGATTAAAAAACTTTTAGGATAAAAAAATGAGTCGTCCGAACGTTGTTTTTGTCTTTGGTGACCAGTGGCGGGCACAGTCGACTGGTTACGCAGGTAACTCGGTAGTCCAAACACCTAACCTTGATCGTTTGGCTAAACAGAGTCTTAATTTTACTCACGCAGTATCGGGTTGTCCTGTTTGTTCACCGGCACGTGCATCTCTTTTGACAGGCCAAAACCCACTGTCTCATGGTGTTTTTGTTAACGATGTACCACTGAATCATCAATCTATGAGCATTGGCCAATCGTTCAAGCAAGGTGGTTACAAAACTGCTTACATTGGCAAATGGCATGTTAATGGAAATGGGCGTAGCAATTACATACCCCCAGATCAAAGACTTGGTTTCGACCACTGGCAAGTATTGGAGTGCACACACAACTATAACCAATCTGCTTACTACGATGGTAGTTCAGACCAAAAATTGTACTGGGATGGTTATGATGCTTTCGCTCAAACGAATTCAGCTATCGATTATATTTCAAAAAATATAAATACTAAAAATGATTCCAATACCCCGTTTTTTCTCATGTTGTCTTGGGGCCCCCCGCATGCGCCTTACCAGACCGCACCAGAACCCTATCAGGATATGTACAAACCAGAAGAAGTGTTACTTCGACCTAATGTTCCTGAATCATTAACTGAGCAAGCACGCCAAGATTTATCAGGTTATTACGCACACTGTACGGCCCTGGATGATTGTCTTGGTCGTTTACTGGATCGAATCGATCAATTAGGGCAAACTGAAAATACCATTTTTGTTTTTACTTCTGATCATGGTGATATGCTTGGCTCGCAAGGCCTAATAAAAAAACAGAAACCTTGGGATGAGTCAATTCGAATTCCTTGTTTGATACGTTATCCCGAATTGGTTTCTAGAAATGATAGTGAATTAGTCGGGCGAGAAATTTCCGACGTATTAATGGATACTCCAGACTTTATGCCAACGCTTCTTGGTTTAGTTGGGCTTCCTATTCCCGACACCGTTGAAGGTGTTGATTATTCAATGTATCTTCGGAATCCCGAATCTGATAATCCGTCTGACAGTGCTGCGGTGTTAGCTTGTTATCATGCTTTTGGTCAATGGAGATATGGTCTGGATGGTGGGCCAAACCACCTAACTGGACGAGAATTCCGTGGATTAAGAACTCGTAGATACACTTATGTTATGACTTTGGACGGTCCTTGGTTGTTGTACGACAACCTGAATGACCCGTATCAACAAAATAACTTATTGTCTACAGAAATGTCTCAAGAAGTGGTTCAATTAGCTGAATCTTTGAACCGAAAACTCGAACAAAAGTTAGACAAGCGAAAAGATAATTTTTTGTCTGGAATGGACTACATTCGACAGTGGGGTTATACGGTAAACGAAAGAGGAACCATTCCTTACACTAACTGAATCACTGTGGAATAATGTCAAATATCTCTTGGATTTCGCCAGTCATTTTTAAACAAACTTTTTTGCAGATGATAAGAAGTCGTAGGACCTATGTTTTTGCTCTTTTATGCTTTCTTCCTGTTATTTCTATGATTGTTTTCCGTCTTATTCCGCAGAAAGCTAGCGTGATTGATACTTTACTGTTGGAATCAACGGTTACCTTCTATCTGATGTTCATTGTCATTTTAGTTGCACTGTTTCAGTCTACGACGCTTTTATCTGATGAAATTGAAAGCAATACGATTATTTACTTATTGATGCGACCTATTTCAAAGATGAATGTTGTCTTGAGTAAATTTATGGCCTATTGGGTTGTGGCAACTATACCGGTAACTATCTCTCATCTACTTGTGTTCATTGCTATAGTTACTCACCCTAAATCCGAAATAACATTTTTATCTGGGCTCAGGTTAGAAGGGTTATATCTAAGTGTCATCATCTTAGGCCTTCTGGCTTATGGCAGTATTTTTCTTTTTCTTAGTGTTTGCTTTCGTTATTCAGCGCTGTGGGGATTGTTAGTTGCTTTTGGTTGGGAAAAGCTGACATTGGTCGTATCAGGAAATATTCGCTTGATTACTATCATTCACTATTTGAAATTGGCTATTCTACCTAGTGATTCTTCTTCCAAAAAATTGCTATGGACCTTCAATCAAAGAGCATTTGATTCTGAGCCAATGTCGAAATGGATAGCAGTGTTGATAATCTTGTTGATTTCAATTTTTTTTCTCGGTCTTTCGGTTTTCATCTTTCAGCGAAAAGAATATCCCGCGGAGGGAGCTTAGCTGACTAACTTACTCCTACCTTTTACCTACATATCTCGTTTTTTGAAAGGGCCTAGCTCTCCCCACAACCACATTAATCCAAAATAAACAACAGTAGCACCAAAAATACGGATCCAGATGAAAACAGAAGGAGTAAAGTACAGCCCAATGGCCATCAATATTGAAACGATGACTGATTTCCATACAAAGCCGATATATTCCAATTTTGATATTGAACGATGAATGAAGATACTACTCATTATAAACAGTATACTTTCGCTACCTATCATACTCAGGGCAGATCCAACATGTTGATATTGTGGAATAAATGATAGATTCAGGAAAAGATTAATGCTAAGTGTTACGAACATCAAGATCGAGAATGCTAATCGTTGATCAGTAGCTCGTAGAACCGTTATGTTAACCGTGGTCAAGAATGTTAACCCCCCTGAAATACTTAGTAAACGGAGTGGTAGTACAATCTGTCTCCACTCCAACTTGGGAAAAAATTGAGCCGCGATTTGCTCAGAAACTAATGCCAATCCTATAGTAAACGGTAGAGCCAAGAGAACCATCCAGCGGATAGCGTCTGTGTATACGTAGCGAAACTGTACCGTTTTACGTTCAAATTCTCTAGACATCACAGGGAAAACAGCTCCCATGTAAGCTCCAGGCAGAATTGTAAATGCATTGACAATAGTGAAGGCTAAACCGTACCATGCGTTAGCCGATTGAGCTTCCGCAGTGTTTGTAATCAGTTTAGATAATAGAATCATGTCCAAGCGGAAATATACCAAGTTGAACATGTTGCCTAGAGCAAATGGTAAAGCCTGTTTCATTAAAGTTTTCCATAGTTTCCAATTTAAGTGAAACATAAACTTTACAAATCGAAGACGAGCAATACTTAAGTTCAAGATTAAGTTAAGTACGCTGCCAATTAACACGATTAAGCCAAATTCACCTAAATCAGCCATTTCAAACCAAATTAGCCCACCGCCCACTAAAACGACCGTTAGCCTTTCCGCAATCACTGTCACAGATTCATATTTCATCTGCTCAAAAGCCCGAAACAGACAACGATAAATTTGAGCTAATCCATTAATTAGCTCAGCTGCTCCTAGTAAGATAATTAATCGAAAAGTTAGATCTGTATAGTTCAACCAATGATTGAGTGATATGATAAATCCAAAAGCAAGGATTGAAAGAAAAAGACGGATTATAAGTGCATTTCCGATGTAGTCTTGGGCTAATTTTCTATTTAGAGTGATTTCCCTAATCAGTGGTCCCTGCAAACCTAGCTCGGTAATACTTGCAACTAAACCTGCAATAAAAACAGCTAAAAAATAGCAGCCGATGTCTGACTCAGTGATAACATTCGGTTTTTGAGGTAAAATGAAAACTGTCAAAATTAATGATAGTAACCGACCAACCAAGTGGGCGGAAAAGAGCGCTGAAGCATTTCTCAGCACTTCGCTGTTTCGACTCGTCTTCATTTTTTAATTGGTAGCTTGGGTGGTGAGACTCCAGCACGAATGTAGTTAGGTATAATATCGAAAGGATTATCACCATTTGAATTCGCTAACTTATTTAGACCTAATCGAGCCACGTTTGTTCCTCTAGATAACCCAAATGTTGAATCTGCTAAACAAATTGAATCGGCCAAATCCAATTTGAAATGGGATTTGATTTCAGCTGCATGTTGCCTCAACCCATTGCCCACAAATATGGTGGGAGGAGTAATCTCGCTAAGGATTGCTGATATGGTTAGGCATCTATCATTGCTCTGACGGACCCCATTTTTAAAAACAGCACTGTAAACTTCATCTTTTCTAGCATCCAAAATCACACAAATTTCACTCGGGATGTAGGCTAAATTGTATGCGATAGATTCTAAGGTCGAAATTCCAATAACTGGTCTTTCTATGGCGTAGCAGATGGTTTTAGCTGTACTGACAGCAATTCGAACTCCTGTAAAAGATCCAGGTCCAATTGCCACGGCTACCGCATCAATATCTCGAATTTTTAGCTCAGCTGATTTTAAGGTTTGGTCAATTGCTGGAACTAGCCTTGATGCATGTTGTCGACTAATGCTTAATGTTTGTTCAGCAATAATTTCTCCCTCATCAATCAAGCCAATGCTACCAATTGCAGTTGAAGTATCAATACCGAGTATTTTCATATTAATTTCTCTTGCACCTTCTATTTTATTTATGGTAGTTTAACAGAGACGGATTTGATCTCCGTCGGTTACCTACGGTGGGGGATTAGCTCAGCTGGGAGAGCGCTTGCATGGCATGCAAGAGGTCACCGGTTCAAGTCCGGTATTCTCCACCATTTTCCCGTTATTCCATTCTACTTTCCAGTTCAGTTTGACCGTAACGTGTTCGGTTCTGTTTCCTACATAATTAGCTATTGAAGTCTGGAGCTCGCCGTCTGACCTCTCTCTCGATGGAGTCAAAATGGAAAAGATACGCGAATTATCATCCCTATTAAAAGCAGGTATCGATGAATACGACCAGCAACTTAAGGTGCTACAACAAGAACGATTGAAATATATTCGTTTGTCGGTTTCCGATAGCTTTGGGAAATCAGACGGTGATTCAAAAAATTCGTGGCTATTGCACTTACAGCAATTGGAAGAGTCTCTGGATATTCGTTTGGTCAGTATGCGGGAAGCCATTCGATTAGCTGCCAAAAGCCTAGATGGTAAGCCTGATAAAGAGTAACTAATGAACGGGACATATTATCCTACTTTCTAGATAATATCCAAATTTTTTGGAGCAAAAAGTTGCTCCGAGAATCGAAAATAACATCTCTAGTAAATTTTCTCACCTGTGTATAATTTAATTAGATTTGAACCTGAAACTCTCAGAAATGACTGTCAATTATACTGGTGCCTCATTTGAAATTAAACGTCTCTGTTGAATGCATCCTCTTTTTTTATTCCTATGACATCTCCAGTGTAAATTTTTAATGCGACGATTACCCCTTAATCACACCAATTGGTCTAAGTCGTACTACTCTCTCAGACAAACCTGCGCCATCCACAACCTCAGTCACCTGATCTATATCTTTGTAGGCATCTGAAACTTCCTCTCTTAGTGTATTTTTACCTTCAGAAAGAGCGAAAATCCCTTGTTCTTCCAGATTTTGTCTAACCGATTGCCCTTTTGTCATTTTGATGGCTTTTCTACGGGACCATCGCCGGCCTGCTCCATGACAGGTTGTTCCCCATGTTTGATCCATGGCTTTTGCTCCACCTACTAAAACATACGATGCTGTTCCCATATCCCCGGGAATTAAGACTGGCTGACCAATTTCTATGTAGTGTCTAGGGATTTCTGGGTGATAAGCTGGAAAGGCTCGAGTAGCACCCTTGCGATGAACAAATAACTCTTTTTCTTCTCCATTAACCAGATGTCGTTCAAATTTTCCAATATTGTGAGACACATCGTAGACTATTTCTAATCCGAGTTCATCTTCCGAGGTCTCAAAAAAATCCAAGAAAACCTGACGGGTCCAATGTGTAATACACTGACGATTATTCCAAGCATAATTAGCACCACAGGCCATAGCTGTAATGTAGTCTTGCCCCTCTGGAGACCTAATGGGTGCAGCCGCAAGTTGTCTGTCGGGCAAGTCAATACCGTATTTACTAGCTACATGAAACCAGTTTTTTACGTGATCCTCACAGATTTGATAACCAAATCCACGCGAACCTGTATGAATCATAATACAAACTTGATTTGGCCATAAATTCATAACCTTAGCTGCTTTCTGATGGAAGACATGATCCACCACTTGAATCTCCAAAAAGTGGTTTCCAGACCCTAGTGTTCCTAGTTGATTTTTCCCCCTTTGCAAACACCGTCTGCTAACAGCTTCAGCGTTGGCTTTTTCTAAATGCCCGTTTGCTTCGATGAATTCAAGATCTGCTGCATGTCCATAACCCCTTTCAATAGACCATTTAGATCCCTGCTCGATCACCGCTTTGAGCTCATGTTCTGTTAATTGTATAAGACCACCACGACCGACACCACAAGGAATACTGTTAAAAATTTTAGCTACTAAATCTTTTGATTTCCCTTTTAATTGATGCACATTTAAATTTGTGCGCAGTAGGCGTACACCACAATTAATATCATAACCAATGCCACCAGGTGAAACCACACCTTCTTGGCTTGGATCAGTCGCTGCAACTCCACCTATCACAAAACCATATCCCCAATGCAAGTCAGGCATAGCTAGAGAATACTTGACTATTCCTGGTAAGTGGGCAACATTTGCCACTTGTTGTAATGCTTGTTCGTTTCGAATATCCTTTAATAGTAGTTCGTTAGCATAGACAATACCGTCGACTCTCATACCTTTTTGAAATTTTTTCGGAATTCGCCACCGATAATCGTCTATTTTTTCTAGTATCATCGCTATTACTACTTTATTACAGTCTAATTTCCGCGTTTTTCCTTATTATTAAATTTGCTTGCCGAACTTGATCAACAAATGAATAAATTTTGCCTGTATCTTTTTTACCTGGGGATTTTTCTATCCCACTACTGACATCTACCCCATAAGGTTGAACCTGTGTTATTGCTGTTCCAATATTATTGGGTGTTAGGCCTCCAGCCAAAATTATACGTGGGCCTAGACCTTCGGCTATTCGCCAATCAAAAGTCTGCCCAGTTCCACCGGCCTTTCCTTTTATAAACGTATCTAGTAAGTAGGCATCAACTCGATAATTATCAATTTTGTTTTTCAGAACCTGCGATTCATTTTTAACGTGAAAACTCTTAATGATTTTAGTTTGAAGTCTAATATGAGAGCACATTTCTGGGGGCTCGTTCCCATGTAATTGAACTGCATCCAGCTTGCAGTGGTTAATGGTATCCTCAATTTCACCTAGTTCACTATCAACAAATAAACCAACATTTGTAACGAAGGGGGGCAACTGTTTGATAATTGATTTAGCTTGAGATGGGGTTATGTATCTAGGTGTGTTTGGTACGAAAACAAATCCTAGTGCGTCCACTCCAGCTGCTATAGCTTCTAATCCATCATCCAAATTAGTAATACCACATATTTTTATTCGGGTCATGTCAGGGATTCTACCAAACAGACTTAGCTAACAGCAAGCTAGGACTGATGAAATTAACTAACTTCCGTGATATCACAAATTTTTTATTGAAAATGACCTTAAAAATAGCTATCTACCTTTCAGCTTTGAGGTTGACTTTTTCTCTTATACTAGTGTATACATTTAGGCCGAAATTATAGGCGCTGAAAGTTGATGAGAGCTTATACAAAGAATTAAAATCGTTTAATCAAGGAAGGAGTACTGAACGCAAATGCCAGCCAAACAACTGATATACGACGCAGAAGCTAGAATGGCCCTTAGAAGGGGCGTTGACACCTTAGCTAAGGCTGTTGTCTCTACGCTCGGTCCAAGTGGCCGAAATGTGGTTTTGCAAAAATCATTCGGTGGGCCTATCATAACTAGCGATGGGGTTACAGTAGCCAAAGAAATTGAATTGCCAGATAAATATGAAAACATGGGTGCTCAGCTGCTAAAAATAGTGGCTACGAAAACCAATGATTCTGTCGGTGATGGTACTACCACCGCTACCTTATTGGCTCAAGAAATAATCCATGAGGGCTTAAAAGGTATTACTGCTGGTATCGATGCAATGCAAATGAAAATTGGCATTGATAAGGCTACGAAATCTGTCGTTTCCCATTTGACCAGTAAAAGCCAAAGTGTTGACACTTATGACCAAACTGTCCAAGTCGCCTCGATTTCTGCAAATGATGCAGCTAACAATAGTGATATTGGTACCACTATTGCTGATGCGATGGAAAGAATTGGCAGAGATGGTGTCATTACTGTAGAAGAGGGAAAGAGTTCTTCTACTACTATAGATATCGTTGAAGGAATGCAATTTGACAATGGGTTTTTGTCTCCCCACTTTGTGACTGATGTTGAGAGCCAGGTCGTAGAATTAGAGAATCCTTTCATTCTCATCAATACTGGTAAGGTTAGTGCTGTGCAAGATTTGGTTCCTATTCTGGAAAAAGTTTCCGAACTCTCACGGCCACTCTTAATTATCGCTGAAGATGTAGAAGGCGAGGCCTTAACAACGTTGGTCGTCAATAAGCTCCGAGGTGGTCTTAAAATAGCAGCTGTCAAGGCACCTGGATTTGGTGACCGCAGGAAAGAAATGTTAGCTGACATTGGTATACTGACGAATGGACAAGTCATTTCTGAAGAAACAGGTATTCGTCTCGAGAATATAGTTTTGGGAATGCTTGGTACCGCTAAACGGGTGCTTATCGACAAGGATAATACTACGATTATTGATGGTGCTGGCACCCAACAAGACATTGGTGATCGCGTAAGACAGATTCGCACACTAATTTCTGATACGACTTCTGATTATGACCGAGAAAAACTGGAAGAGAGGTTAGCGAAATTAGCTGGTGGAGTAGCTGTCATTGGTGTAGGGGCGTCTACTGAAACTGAAATGAAAGAGAAAAAATCCCGTTATGAGGATGCCTTGTCGGCTACTCGTGCAGCCGTTGATGAAGGGATTGTGGTCGGTGGTGGTGTCGCTTTACTTCGCGCTTCTGATTCGATTAATGACTTGTCGCTTAGCTCAGACCAAGCCTTTGGAGCAAGCATTATCCAACGATCTTTAGAAGCACCTATTCGCGCTATTGTTGGTAATGCTGGTGAAGAAGGGGCAGTTGTAATTAATAAAATCAAGGAACAAGAAGGCAACTTCGGTTTCAATGCCTCCACTTTGGAGTATGGGGATCTGGTCGATAGTGGTGTAATTGATCCAACCAAGGTTGTAAAATCAACGATCCAGAATGCTGCCAGTGTCGCAAGTCTTTTGCTAACAACAGAAGCTTTAATTACCGAAGCTGACGAAGATGACGGCGAAAACGAGTAGATCTCTCTGATCTATGAAACTAAACTATTTATGGGCCGTTCGGTGTTTGGAGTTGTTTCCTCTGATCATCCGTTCGGCTCTTTTGTTTGGGTTTATCGATAATGATATTCTCCATCAGATGCCACTTATCTCAGTGTAAAAAACGGAAGTAGGCTGAGCAATTCATACTATCGCGGACGAATTTTATTTTAGTAAAGTCAGAGGTTGTATCTCAGTTTTGTGGTCTGTGACGATGTGGCAGAAGTAAACACCACTGGATATCTTCTCGCCTTGGGTCGTTTTTCCATCCCAATATGCTGCCTTGTTTGGCTTTATATAGAATCCGGCTGCTTGCCACCCCTTGTCTGTTTCCCATATCAGATTTCCATTCGTATCGTAAATTTTTATCGATACGTTGCTACCTTTGGCAAGTTGGTATGGAATCCAAGTCTCCGGGTTAAATGGGTTAGGATAATTGGAGTGTAATTGTGTTTGCATCGGCTTTTGATTCGGTGCAGCCAATCTTTCATTTTCCAGTTTAATACTTGTTTTTCCTTGGCCGGTATTTTTGTTTAGATCTGTTCCCTTAGCCAAAACTGTAAATACTCCTTGTTGATTATCTTCTAAGTAATGGATCTGATTCCAAATTAATGGGCTACTTGATTTAGTAGGCTTTAATCGTTGCTGTCCAACTGTAACAGATGGAATTGCTTCCAGTGGTTCATTAGAAATTATAGTAATGAAAATGGCTTGGGGAAACAAAGGATGCGGAACGGCAAATACTTCTATTTGTGGTGGAGTCTTGTCTGGTTGATCGATGATTGTGATCATCACGTCTTCTTCTAACTCGTTGCAATCAGGGTCCTTGATTTTTATCTGTAGTGTGAAATCTCCGCGAACTTCCTCAAACCCTTTGGCTACACCTACTTTAATTGTGCCCTTTTGAACTCCTGCTAACGGTACTTTTCTCTCTAGCTCGATGACCAAAGTTTCTGGTACGGACTGAGTCCAAACTAATTCCTCTGAGGAATTATCCAAATCAAATAAAGTGAAATCGACTCTTACTTCTTGGCCGGGGTAAACGGTTTGATCTTCCAAACCTTGTAGTATAGGTCGTTCTGATACCACCCGAGGTTTCCAGATTCTTAGGGTTATATCAGTCATTGATTCTGTTTCCCCATTTTTATTAGAATCTGTAACAACAATTCGAATCTTTTTGTCTTCGGATGGTGCTTTTTCGTTCGCCACAAAAAAATTAGCCATTGTACTAATTGTCATCAACTTTTCTGTAATCTGTACCGTATCCTTTGACTGCCCAAAATTAATTCTCAGTTTGTCTGTTTTTTCCGGATCTCTGTATACTTTTTTATTATCATCCCAGATCCTCCAAGACCATTCTAGTTTTTCCTTGTCAGTCTTAGCTAATGGGTCTAAAAATACTAGCGGGTAAAGATCTAGATACGATGTTCCTATTTCTGATTGGTAATTGGCTTGGCCGCAAAAGATATTGATAATTGTGGGAAAGCCTTGAAGTCTAGGCGGCTGAATTGATTGAATAGTTATTTCTCTGGTAACTTTTTGGTTCCAGATATCAGTTGCTGTTACTAATAATTTTCCTTCTTTAAAGTCGGTTGCAAATTTTTCGGAAGGAGTCAGTTGTAAAAATGGAGTTCCTGCCTTAATTGGAATTCCTTCTCTTAAATCTGGTTTAATCCATTCTTTGTTTTTTGGCTCGTATACTGTTAGGGTTAGAAAATCACTCGCTTCTAATTCTGCGGATAGCCAATTGGTTTTGATATCTGATAAGGAAGATGAAGTGCTAAAATTCCACTCACGTTCAGAGACGGGGTCTTGCTGAATTAAGTCTTGAAGGTCAAAGGTTTTGACTTCTGGTTTTGGATCAGTAGGTGAGGCCGCCCAGAAAACAATTGGTCCAGTTAGGTTAAGCTTCAATTCTGGAGGTTTAATGATAATAACAGGCAATTGACCTTGACTAAACTTATTTTTTCTACTTGCTTTTAGGTTTAAATAAAATCCAAAACAATTTTCTCGATCAGGACACATATTATCTTCTAAAAAGTCAATGTCTCCAACTAAGCTGTGGTCAATTAAGTTAAGTTCTTTATCTTTGGGTAGAGTAAATTGTAATAACTTTAGTGCTAATTGATTCTTGTCTGTGGAGATTTTCAGTCCAGATTCTTCCAACTGTTTAATGTTTTCAATTTCCCAATCAATCCCTTCTTTCTGTTGTGAATATTTTGTCAAATCAACTTCTTCGATGAGAGCCGGATACATCATGATTGGCTTTTTCAGTTGGTCTTTATCCAACATTGGTTTTGATGGAAAAATTGACAATTGAAAAAAGTGATCAATTGATGACCCATTAGGACCGTTTATACTTAATATAATAGTCTCAGCTGGTCGGATTTCAAACTCTTCTGACACATCAGGGGTAGACAAAATGAATGTTTCGCCAGCTACACCTTTTTCTTGCTTCCATTTAAATTTAAGGTTACTAGCTTTGTCTTCGAGTTCAAAATCGAAGGTGAGATTGCTTGAAATTAACTCAGAGTCCATAGGCTGGTCATTCGTTTCGTCAATGATTTTTTTTGTCAAATCTATACGGGCTAGTTCATCGTTTATAAATGAAACCTCTTTTGGGACGTCTTTGGCCAACGAAAACGGTGATTTTGAGGAACTAGAAACTACAACTTTTATATTGACCACAGTTCTATTACTTTCTTCATCTGTAACTGTTAATTGAAGTGGAAAAGTTTGCCCTGTCCTATCCCTAGGAGCTTGTAGTATTAATTTTCTGTCTATCGAATTCAATTCTGCAACCGGCGACGATGCAGGGGTCATATCCCATTTCAAGATTTCATCAGGGCTGTCTGCATCTTGGACATATTTATCTAGCGTAATGTTTCGTTTCCAGCCAGCTTGCAACGATAAATCCTCAGGTAATGTTACACTTGGGGCTTCCGTCACTCTTACTTTGAGCTCCTGTTTGGCGATTTTTCCAAATTGGTTGGTGGCTGTCAGGAGAATAATAGTCTCACCAACCCAATCCCCGATTACCTTTAGCTCTAACCGCCGATCCGCTAAGATTTTGGCCATTAGCAGTTTTGGATCTGGTGTGATAACAAACCATCTGATCTGTTCTGGTGGCGTGAATGTGTCGGTGATATATAGGTCTAATTCTATATCGGACCAAGATTGGTTGACTTTTAGCTTAATTGTCTGTGGGAATTCCTTAATTGTGGGTGGCGTAACCTTTACTGATTCTACTACTATCTCCACATCGTCTGTATAACCGTTAGAATCAGTGGCCTTGAATGTAATATTTTCTTTAGCAACAACAGAGGCTGATAAAGTAGCAATCCTTTCTTCTATAACTACTTGAATTTTATCATTTCCAATAACTGACCACGTTATGTTTTCGGGTGGATTGTTATAATCCTGAACGTACTTACTAAGTACTATCTGGTGACTTCTTTTTTCAAAAGGTAAGGTTTTTTCCGGATCAACCAAAACAATAACTACACCGTTTTCATTTAGTAGATCCTCTAGAAATTTTGCTTGATCAATGCGGGGAGGAACACCTACTGGAACTACTTCTACTAGGATTGATTTTTTATTGGATTTTTGTCCTAAATGATTCTCAGCCACTATTAAAAAATCCTCCTTTATACCTCCTGTATTTGCACGAAATGTTGGCCTACGGCTACTTAAGCCTTGGACTTCTATTAGTTTGTTACCTGTTACTTCCCATTTAATTTGTTCATCTTCCGAAAGAGCATCAATCACGTAATTATCCAAATTGAATATTTCTTGAGCTGGTAGGACCTGTGTTCCATCCACAGTGAATACTAATAATGGAAAATCAGAAACAATTGGTCCGTTTACATCGGGGAGAACCGTTACCTTCATATTTGCTTCTGTTTTATTACCATCTCTATCTCTAGCTATAAATCGTATGGCAGAATTTTCTGTTTCCTTTTTCCCACGTAGAGTTACTAGGTTTTTGTTTATACTCACTTCAACCGGAGCATCATTATCCGATTCTTGTGCTAAAGACCAAGTCCAGGTTAAGCCGTTCAAATCAGGTTGATCTATGTCTGTAACGAACTGACCAAGGTCAAAAATCTCTTCTCGGTTGAGTTTAAGTCGTTTATCAGGCAACAATTTTATGATAGGAGCGGCCATTACTTCAATCCGAACCTCTGTCATAGCCGTATATTGTTTGTTGTTTGCCACTTGTAGATCAATAATAGCTGAACCGAAAAAGTTCTTCTTGTCGTTTCCCTTAACAGAAAAGATTGCCTTATTAGTGATCTGATCAATCTGAGTAGCAATTTTAGCATGAGGAACATCTAACCACTTGAGCTGTTGTTTTGAGAATTCACCATCATCTTCAATGTAGTTATTTAAATAAAGTGGTGCTGAAGTCTCTGTATTCAGAAACCGAACTTCCGGTATAGGTTTTACGATAGGTCCACCTCGAATGCTCAGGGTAGCGGAGTTTAGAGTAGCGGAGGATTGCTTTTGTTGCCCGTTATTAGTCAGTAAAGCGACTTCAGTCACGCGAGATCGACTGACATCTTGGTCAAATTGAATACTAGCTTGTTTGGTAGCCCTAAGTGGTTTAAACTTGAATCGTGCTACCACACTAGCATTAATTATTGCTTTTCCTTCACCCCTAAATAGCAGTGCAACATAGTCAATTTGATCATCTTCAATATCGTTGCCTGGGTCACCATGCATGTCATTGTCAAGGACCACCCAGTCTGTAAGTAGATCTGTTGACTCAGCACCTTCGATGATGTGGACGGTTTCTTTTTTTGTATCAACCAACTGAAGGTCTAGACCACTAAATGTGATAAAAACAGAAATCCCAACCACAGTTTCTCCTTTGGGATCTAGATGCAGGTCGATCGTCAGTGGCTGATCCAGTTCGGTACTAAAATTATTCAGTTCAGTACCGAACTCACGTAGGGATAGCACAACCGCTTCTATTGGCGGGGTTAAGACTAGCAGCAGTAAGAAGCACGTAATTCTGATTACCAACATATTAGAATTATGACAGTTACTCCTTCATTAGTTTCGTTTTTGTTTCCTTAACGCAAATTGCTCCATGGTTCTTGATCGTATACCTCGACGAGTTGATATCCTTCCTCACCCACAGACGGTCCTAGAATTGCGAGTAATTTAGCATTTTGATCGAAGACATTAAAGGATGCGTGAACTGCATCGGCAGGTATAAAGACGGAATCCCCTTGACTCAGTATTTGTTTTTCGTCTTCTAACCATTGTTCAACTTTCCCTTCCAAAACGTAAATAACCTCTTCTTGTTCTGGGTGTTTATGGAAATTGTGTCCACCACCAGGTTCCAAGGTTACTTCTATGACAACTAGGTCTTTGGTCTTGGTTGTTGATGGGCGACTAACCCAACCCATTACGCCCCAATCTAGAGTATCCCGTTCCATTTGCTCTGTTGTAATAAACTTACCGCTCATCTGATATCATCCTTTGATTGAATCAAGTTTAAGTCAGCCCATAATGATCTAAGTACCACTAAACTAATTATATCTTAAGGACTGGTTCTAGTTACAAATTGATCTATAGTATTCTGTATTTCGTTCAACTGACTAACTCATTTGGTCAAAAGCCCCCTTTAGCCCTCTTTCCTAGAATGATAGGTCTTTTTTTAAGTTTTATGACTTTCCTCCATGATACTAATAAAAGTAAATAAATCTGGCTGAAAATCAGGTCCTAGATCTTCTGCTGGTTTGGACTCAGCGAACTTCCAGAAGACACTTTCTAAGAGCTTAAGCCAATTTTGGCTACGTCCTTCGGCCTGAGCTTGCATTTTAAATTGTTCCAAAATATTAATTTTAGCTGCTTGCTCCCGTTCTGTTTGGACTTCTTGGATAGCTTCAGAGAAAGTTATTCGTAGCGTTTCTACAATGTGATAAGCCATTGACCTGTTGTACTTCTTGGCATCGCGCTTAGCTCCTTCATATATTTCTGTGGGCAACATTAGGCTTACCTGCTTTTTTAGGGTGTTTTTAGGTTGTCTATATTCTGCCATTTCTATTACCTTTTCGACTTGTTACGGATTTGCGCTGAATAAATGTAATTGGTATGGAAGTATTTTATCTGGTGAGTTTGTGGTGGTCAAGAGATGGCCCTAATCATTTTTTGTATAGGGCGTTTATCTGCGTAAACCAAAGTGGTGCTCTGTTTTTTGTGCACTCTTTGTCGTCAGTCAGTGGGTCAGATCATTTTTCTTTTTTTCGTTGTTTTTTTTTGTTTGCTAATACAGATGCTTTTGTTTTTCAAAATAAGGATGTTGCTAAAACTCAAAAACTTACACCCCTTAAACCCCACTGCGACCTTTTCCGGGCTTATAACCCCAACCAGACATAAAGGCCCTTTTGTTTTTCAAAATAAGGATGCCGCTAAAACCCAAAAACCTACACCCTTTAAACCTTACTGCGACCTCTGCCGGGCTTGTAACTCCAATCAGGCATAAAGGCCCTTTTGTTTTTCAAAATAAGGATGCCGCCAAAACCTAAAAACCCACACCCTTTAAACCTTGCTGAGACTTTTTCTGGCCTTGTAACCCGAACCAAGCATAAAGACCCTTTGTTTTTCAAAATAAGGATACCACTAAAACCCAAAAACCCACACCCATTAAACCTAACTGCGACCTTTGCCGGGCTTATAACCCTAACCAGATATAAAGGCTCTTTTGTTTTTCAAAATAAGGATACCACCAAAACCCAAAAACCTACACCTATTAAACCCTACTGCGACCTTTGCCGGGCTTGTAACTCTAATCAGGCATAAAGGCCCTTTTTTTTCAAAATAAGGATACCACCAAAACCCAAAAACCCACACCCTTTAAACCTTACTGTGACCTTTTCCAGCCTTGTAACCCCAACCAGGCATAAAAATGTTTTTTTTCCTATTAAAGAATGCTTTACAAATTAAGAGCATATAGGCCCCACTCCTTATTAGGAGTTCTGCTACTCCCATGATATGCTCTGCAAAGTTTTTTGCAAGTCAGACTCTGTAGGCATAGTGTAAATAGAGGTGGTATTGATGCTAGAATGGCCAAGTATTTTTGCCACTCTATCTATTGGTTGCCCTGCGTCAATCAGGTTTTTTGCACAAGTATGTCTTAAGGTATGAGGAGATATTCCCACTATCTTTGCCTCGTAAGAGTACTTTTTTATAAGGTGGCGAACACCCCGAACTGTTAGAGGTTGTCCTTTTTGCCCGTAAAAAACATGTGTACTTCTTTTTTTAGAAGAAGACTTATCTTCCTCTGAAGCAATATGCATTCCAAGAGACTTTAATGCTGTTGAATTAAGAGGAACATGTCGAGCTTTATTACCTTTACCGTGCGTAACCTTGATAATTCCTTTTCGTCCGTCAGTAATAATATCGTCTGTTTTTAGATGGCATAATTCACTAACACGAATTCCGGTGTGTAGCAACAGATTGATAATAGCTAAATCTCTCTTTCGGCCTGATCTCTGTACGGCTCTTACTAGTGCTAGCTGCTCCTTACGTTCGAGAGACTTTGGTCCTAGTGTTTCTCCGGTAATAGACTTTATATTTTCACTTGGGTCACTTGGTACGAGGCCGGATTGATAACTCCATTTACAGAAACTGGATAGGCTAGCCAGATGCCTGTTGATGGTGGTTGATTTTTTACCGTTTTCTTTTAACCACTTTCTATAATTGACAATATCAAGTGGAGTGATGATTTGTGGTGAAAATAATTCATCGACTTGCAGTTCTAACCAGTGGCTAAAAGTTGATAGATCAGATAAGTATGCCCTAATGGTTTGCTCTGATTTATCGTGATCGTATAAGTGATCCAAAAAGTCTTGTAGGTAAGTATTCATAATCTTTTCTATTATCGGACATTATTTTGGGGGATGAATAATATCAAACTTATGACAAAGTTTGGGTGAATGCCAAAACCCTGTCTAGGAAAGGGTTTTACTGGTTATCTGAACGGTGTTTGGGCGGGTGCGGTTTCGGCTGAAAGGTAATTACGATCAAATATAAACAATTATCGGACATTATCACTACTAATAACGTCCGATAATTATATTTATCGGACATTATTAGGTTCGCTCCTTTTACTATTCTAAGTGTGATTTTCTCCGTTTTGTGAAACACAATTTATAAAAGCCGACATTTCTACTCACCTGAAATTATCGGACATTGTTTGTGTGTAACCAAAAGTTGTCATTAATATATCTTTGGTTGCCGAAAGTCTTAAACACTCATTGGAAACCAATGAGTGTTTAAGGATCAAGGGGATAAGAGGCATTAGTTAAAATTGAAGTTGCAGGCTTGAGGCCATAGAAATTTTGTACAACCTGGAGTCAACATGGGACTGGTGAAGAAATAATGAAAAGGGCCGAATATGCTTAGAGGGTACGGTTATTCTCTGAATAAAACCGGTTCCCACCCTGCTCACCACCAATAGCCCAAGTGCCACGAAATAGTGATTGCCGTTTGGCAGTCATCGATTCAACCTGATGATGCTCTAGATTAAGCCTATGCCATTGAGCCCAAATCGAATTATAGCAATTAAAGACAGCACAACGTGGATTATCAGGATTTGTCCAGTCATTAGCTGCGTGGAGCAGACTTTCAGTGAAAATTAACACAGAACCTGCGGGACAGCTATAATCTTCCATTGCTGCTCTCATTTCGTTTTCCCATGGCGATCCTCCAATATTAGGTTGTTGTTCACTCGGCCCGCCATAGCTAAAATGGGCTTTGTGTGAACCACTCAAGAATGATGTTCCTCCTTGACCCGATTGAACAGTTTCTAATTCCCAAATAACTCTTGTCAGGCCAGAGAAAATTTTGTTTCCCGCAACTTGGTAACGCATGGCATTAGCTCGTTGAGGTGGTCTCACCACATGAGGAAGCCCCATATCCCCTCGAGCTAGTTTACTCCAACCAGGAGGACGAATTGTTGTGAATGATCCTTCACATCGAAAGCTATAGCTTTCGTCGCCAACAAAACTAGATTCTGATAAAATTTCTGTTAAAATTCCGACGATCGATGGGTGATCTAGCAGTTCTTGCAATCGGCCAGTATAACTATTCCTAGCACCATCATATACTTCACGTTTCATTGCTTCAATTTCATTGGTTGACAATACAGCTGGTATTACAATCCACCCCTTCAAGTCGAAAAAGAATTTCTGTTCTTCTGTCATAACTATAAACACCTCTGTTTGGGCCAAAAAGAAGCTAAGAGGGAGATTTCTTTTTGGCCAGATGAAAAATTAAAACTGACCAATATTAGAGTCTTGTTGTTAATAAAAATATCACTATTTAAAAGAAAAAGGGCTGATTTGAGATTTTCACCTCCTAGTTTTCTTTATTCAATAAAAAAGATTAGTACGAGTTGGGCATAAAAGTGCACTTGCTCAAACAGGATAGAGATGCTGCTTGATTGGCTGAAGAACGACCGATCAATTGCCTCAGGTTTTTTTATTTGTTTTTTTTCTAAAAGGCAGCCGCACCCACCCCCAGATAAAAACACCTCTATCATTGACAAAAAGGATGCTATTATTGTTTAAAATAAAGATGCCTTTATTTTAAGCATAAACTAACCCTAAGATCCCCACCAAAACTAATTGAATTCAGGGCAAGAAAAGAACCCCACCATATGAACAGGAAAAGGCTCTGCCTGCTTGAACGAAAAGCGACCGCTTAATCACCTTAAATTTTTACTTGTTTTTTTTCTGAAAGTTAGCCACGACCACCTCCAAATAAGAACACCTTTACCCTTATGAAAAACACCACCTTTAATTGCCAAAACAAAACACCCGTCATTCTGAATGAAAAACAATGCCAAAACCTCACCGATGCCAATTGCAATCAGGGCGGGCAAAGAAGCCCACCATATGAATAAGTAGGGACATTGCCTGCCTAGGCACAAAGTGAACGCTCAATCACCTTAGATTTTTATTTGTTTTTTCTTTGACTAAAGATTTAAAAAAATATTTTTATTAAAAACACCACTACTTGAAACAAGACAAACTGTGCTGCAAATCATACTAATTAATATGATTTGCAGCTAAACGGTTTATTTGTGTCTCCATCATCTTGCGTTGACGATGAACTCGCTCAGGGGTGATACGCTCTCGTGCTCGTGTAATTTTAAAATTTAAATGATCAACTTTTAAGTTGTGTAATACCGATCTTTCAACCAAACTATAATCACCAGGATAAGGCCGATTGAAATCCATTGGTTGTTGAAAAGAGACAGCTGGGTTAGTGATGATTCTGGGACGACCAGATGGGTTTTGTGAAGCGGAATGTAAGATATAGGGATGGAGCAAAAATACATCTCCAGCTCGGCCTGTGACTTCCTCAAACTTTTGGCATTGTTTAATCAATTGACTAAACTCAGCTTTTTGGGGCGTGATTCCTTGTGGGTATTGCAAAAGATATTTAGCAACAGGACCAATTGAGTCAGTTGCAATGTAAGTCCCCCCACTTTCTGGTTGTACATCATCCCATAAGACAATCGTCAATAAACCTTGTTCTGGACTATCCAGAAAATGACGAAACCAGTCTCCATCTTTGTGCCACCCACTAACTTTTGGGGATGGGGGTTGCCATTTCTGATTAGCCCCTAAACGGAAATTAATTATGAAACTATCACCCCAGCACACAGGTTTCTTAATCCTGCGTGCGCCCCCCATCAATTCGCATATAGCTTGCCAAGCCTTAGGGGCAAAATCAGGAACCTCAACTTTATTCATTGAAGGTAAATGAACCTTGGCTTCAACCCACGTCAATGGATCATCTGCCGTGTAACCGAGACGACTAAAAGCTAAATCTATCCAGTCTTGGACACTAGATCGATCAAAACAATTTTCTATTTTTACGTAGCCTAAATTCAAAAACTGTTCAACCTGTAGAGAACTCAATATATTGTCTGGCAAAACTTGGCTCCTTAAATATTCTATGATTTCACGCAATTACATCTGAAGAATGAACCAAAATCCCTCGTGTCATTCAAGATGAATCTTCTATTTTTCTTAGAAAAAAAACGTTAATAACAAAAAGAGTTGTAAAACTTTGATTAGTGATCAATACCATATAATAATCCAACACTTCGCTTACAATCTGGCTAGGATTTCAAGTTACCAAATTCATTTAAGTACGTCAATATCTAAAAGATGAAGAATGGAATCTCTATAGAAGTATTGAAATACCGATCTAAGATGATGAGTTAGTTTTTGAATAAGCAACTGTTTACCTAGTCTAAGGCCAGAAATTATACATTTGCTTTTGAAAAATAATACTGATAAAACTCCATAAGCCACCAGCGAGAAAATCACCTAAAATTAAGCCGAAAGAAAAATAACGTAGTTTCAATACTCCTTTTAAACCAAAAACTTTGAGTACTGCAAGCTTAATCGCCCAACATAGCAACATGCAAGTCCACAGGTAAGCCATCCCCCAGTCGCTAGAAATCAGGAAACCAACTGGATGCAGTGGGAACCAAAGAAAACGTGTTCGCATCCACATCAAAGATAGGGAAAATCCGAACCCAAAAACAATACCAATAAATGGTAGAGGATTCGGTGGTATCGGAAGAGTTAACCACCTCTGTAACTCACCAAAGATTCTGCTTCCAAACTGCATACTCCAACCACTACCACCGAAATTCACAGCACCATGTTGATAATAGAGGTGAAGCATAACCCAAAATACTGATACTGAAGATAATATTGAAAATCCGACTAATGCTATATACAAATGTTGGCGAGTAGAAGGTGCAACTATCTTGAAACCTTCTAACTGGTGTGGCATTGGGTGGCTCGAGTAACTACGGATAAACCAACGATATAGAGTTAAGGCAACCAAGTTAGACTTTCCTAACCCCTGACTACCAAAACTCCCAATAAGTAACCGATCGATCTGAATATGTTCCATCGCATGAGCAGGGAAACCTAACTCAGCTCGAATCCGTGTCAAAACTATTATCGTCACAAAGTAGAGTCCAAAGAAAATTGGTACTAGCGAAAGCCTCATACCAACCTGAATAGAGAAGAGGCTAATCCCGAAAAAACAAAGGATCAAACCTAGTATAGCAACCCGATATAGTTTTGATTCTTTTGATTGCTTTATTTTTTTTAGTTGGCTAACAACTGATTGGAAATGATGCCAACCCAAAATCATCAAAGATAAGAATAGACCTAAGATTGCTCCAAAACACTGTTGATCTACGTAGGGAAATCCTGGTATTTGCGATAACCCTAGCAGGCTAGAAATAATCAGTTCAATTTTGTAAAACAAAAAGAAAAACCAACTGGAGAACAGTAAGTCAATAGGCATTAAAAACCCTAATCCAATTACAAAAGGATAAAATGAGACACTAATGCGACCAATAGCACTCCATGGTTTCTCAGTAAATACATGACCTAAGCCATTCCACCCACCAAGTCGCTTGACTGGAATTTCTGGGAGACTCGGCAAGAGAAAGTGTAATCCGTTCAGCAAGCAAATAGAGATTGAGATTGATGCGCCAACTCGGAAGAAAGATTGAGAAATTAAGGTTTTGGTTTGGCTAAGTAATTGAAAAGGTAATTGGGCTATCGGATATGTGAGTCGCTCTCGTTCTATCCATTGCTTGCGCAATAGGATATTAAGACAAAGCATCATTCCCATCAACAAAACCATAAACCCTGACCAGAAAAGAGCTGGGCGTAACCACGCTAAAAAGTGTGAGGTTCTATAGATAGTTGATTCTCCTAAATAATATCCTGAAAGAATTGACCTATCCTGTATTGTTAGCCAGGTGGGTAAGGCGTCCCAAAATAGGATACGCCACTCGTTTTCTGGGGTGTCAAACCAAAATGCATGCCCAAGTGTAGTAATTAGAATCGTCATCAGTGTTATTGATGGCAAAGCACAAGAAATACTCAGAAGAATATAGATTACCAGAAGTTCTTGAGCCGAAAAGTAGAAGCAATTGAAAATTTTCTTGTAGATAAGATTCAATACTAGCAGGATAAATACAGTAAAAATAACATTATAAAAAGGCACTGCGTAGGTATTAAGAGCATAACCAACGAGTCCGATTTCCCCCGCAATAATCCAATAAAAACTGAAAGGTATCAGGAAAATAGTAGTTAAAATTGACTTACAAGTTATGCCCGATCTTTGATTATCACTTGAAATTTTCACTAGCTTAGTATCGTTTAAGGATAGAAAAGTCATTAAAAATGAACACTGAACTTTATGTCATTCGACAAACCGAATAGCAAATCTATGTTAAAGTGATATAGTACAAACCTCAAGCTATTTGTGAGAAGTATTCTTTGTTCCTCTCCGTTTGAAATATAACTTTTGGTTTCATAGTATCTTATTCACCAATATACAGGTGCTGTTTATTGCTTCTAGTTGACACCTATACTAGAGTAAGTTAACCATTTGTATATCGTCTTTATGTAACTTAAAAATGAACGTAGTGGAATTTCGATTGTGCCCTAGGGATGTGTTACTTTTCAACCCATCGACTGACCACCATTTTTGCTATTATATTTATAGTTGATTCAATATGAAGTTACATGACGGCTATTGTTTACGCCCAGTTAAATTACACCTAAAAATATGGAGAGTATTAGTCGATGGCTACGAAAAATAAAAATAATGATGATTGGTTATATCCTGAGACCCCTTATTCGATCGCACACAGAGGTGCGAGTGATTATGAATTTGCAAATTCAGTGAATTCCTTTATTTTGGCGCAAAAATTAGGTGCGGATTTTTGGGAAATTGATTTGCAATTCACCTTTGATAAACAGGTCATTGCTTATCACGATGAGCATCTAGGAGATGGAAAATTAATTCGTGATTTAGAATATGATGAAATCAGGAAAAGGTGTGGTTCAAACAGAGTCCCGCTATTTTCAGAAATAGTAAAAATAGCAAAAAAAGAGAACATTGGTATTTATGCAGATATAAAATCTGAAGCTGCAGTAGATCAAATTATTTTCTTGTTAAAAAAATACAAAATTAAACGATCTATACTATCATCCTTTAACCGGGATTTAATTAAAAGAATTAATACAATTGAACACAGTTACCCAACAGCCATATTGGTTCCAGTAAATACTGATCCTTTTTCTTATAGTCAAGACGCCGAAATTATGCATTTATGTTGGGAAAAGTTAGAAAGACCAGAAAAGTTTTTAGATGACAATTTTTTTGATCGATGTGAGAAAGAAAATAAAAAAGTTGTTCTATGGCATGAAGAAAACCCTACTCGTATGTCTTTTTTACGTGAGAAATCAGTATTCGGCATTTGCTCTAATAGGCCTGAGTTAGTCAAACCATTTTTTAAAACAGATGAAGAATGGCCTGTTAAAGTGGTGTGTCATCGAGGTATTAATAATATTACACCTGAAAATACCGTACCCTCCACGCATTTGACGTTTGCCGCAGGATTTTCACATGTAGAAGTCGATGTTCGTGAAACAAAAGACGAGAAGTTAGTCATCATTCATGATAGTACATTGGATAGAACCACCAACAAATCAGGAAAGATCTCTAATATATGTTATTCGGAACTGAAGGAGATTGATGCAGGGAGTTGGTTTAGTGATTTTTTTATAGGGTTACAAATCCCAAAGCTTGAAGATATTTTAGAAATCGTCAATTTTTACAATGGGGAAATTTACATTGAAATCAAAAACGCTGATCCTGAAAGGGTTTGGAATAAGGTCTGCGAATATAACATGCAAAATAAGTGTTTCTTCTGGTCAGGGGATAAGAAAATCCTAGAACAGCTAGCAAACAAATTTCCTAAAGCAAAAATTATGCTTAGGAGGAAAGACTTTAAAACTCTTGAAGATATTTTATATAACTTTTCTCCAACAATAATTGAATATACTATGGAAGACGACTTAACTGAATTCGATACGCTGAATAAACACAATATCGAAACCATGATAGCTTTTATGGGAAACGATAAGAACAGCTTTCTGAAGTTAATCGAAAAACGTCCTAACTATGTAAACTTAGATGCTCCTCTAATATTCAAAAGATTTTATGAGGAGAGATTTTAATAGTTTTTTAGGTTTAATAAATGAAAGTCCTTATCTTTCGGTTACAGGTGAATTCGATCAATTTTAGTACTGGCTACAAAAATAACAAGACTTTTGGATCTTGCGCATGTTGACCTAAAAGGGCATTCGTAATTCAGCCTGAAAAATACTTTTAGAATTATGGATAAAAGTGGCTTACCTGTTATTGGTAAATACTTCGAAGTTACAAACAGAAAGAGCTTTATATTTGCCTAGCATCATTTATCTATTTAGAAGAAGTCTTCGAATTCTCGTTCACTCAAAATACAAGAATGCAAAGCTAGTGTACTTTTCGAGATTAAATTTGAGTTGGTAGTTTTCTTATCGCTGAAATAATTTTATCTTCTAGTAAGTCTTGATCACTATTTGGTATACGATTATGTTGATCCATCCATTCGATATTTTCCAACAAACTTTCTACCAGAGGTGTTTTGGGTTGGAAGTTGGGAATTACTTTGGCTAGTTTTTGATTGTCGAAAACCTGAGTATGGCCAAAGTTATCTGCCAAGCCTTTGAATCTCTCTGCGTTAATGGCCACTAGTGTTTCTTGAGCAACTGGCACCGTCCGTATTTCAACCTCGAGAGCTTTGGCTACCGAACAATACCATTGGTTCCAAGTAATGGGATCAGGATTAACAATGTTGTAAACTTGTCCTAAACATTCCTTTGTATCTATTACTTCAGCAAACCCTTCTCCAGCATCGTGAGATGACAAAAATTGAAATAGATTTGATCCATCACCGGCAGACAAGATAGGTTTCCCCTTTCGTAAACGGTCAATCCAACTACCATCACCACCAATTTGACGATGAACATTAACCCCCGGCCCGTAGGTATAAGATGGTTTCAAAATAGTGACAGGAAAATCGTCTTCTAGATACGATTTTAAGAGTAGGTTATCTGCTGCTATTTTTCCTAGAGCATAAGTAGATTTTCCATTCAAGCAATCGTTTTCAGTTATATTAATGCCATTACGGGGGAAAGGTGGACCATAGGTCATCACAGTAGAGCACTGAATAAAGTGTTGAATTCGACCTTCGAACGCGCGAATAGCAGAAGCTGCATCTTCTTCATTAAAAGATATCATATCGATAACAACATCAAATATGTTTGCCTTCATTGTTTGCTCAAAACGGGCTCGCTGTTTCCGGTCGCCAATAATTGTTTCGACTTCTTCTGGAGGAGAATCTGGGTGTTGTCCTCTGTTAAAAATCGTAACTTGATGATTTCGATTCAACAGAGCAGAAACAATTCGACGACTTATATTTCCAGTTCCACCTATCACTAATACTTTCATAGTTGTATAAAAACTCTTCCACCGATAAAAACTCTTCCATTTTCCCTGATAAAGTAAGAGTTTCAATGGTCTTGGACACAATATAGATGACTCCATTGTGTGTCCTCAAGTGTGTCCTTTTCTGGGCTTAATATTTCTTTTTTGTGAAAATGATCATAACAGGATTAGGATTGTTTTTCAAGGGGTTTAGACTAAGAAAGAGGAATACCTGATATCAGATACTCCTCTTTTTACAACTTGTCTATTATTTGAGAGTTTAGTTAATTCATTAATCCACACTGTTTAAACTGTTCTACCTTTGCTTCCTATATTTTTCGTAAAGTTGCACTCTTTGCCACTGTCGAAAGAAACGATTTCTCGCCACTGATTGCAACTGCCACCAGTGCCAAACTTACTGTCTCCACCAGCATCTTTGCCAATAGTTTTTCACTGTCAGTTGATGTACATGATTTCACGATTTGCCTACCATATTTGATACAATTGTTATGCTTCTTAATTGCAACACCCGCAGAGAAATTTCCTGCTTCGTCTAATACAACATCGTTCAGACTTCGGTATTGCTCCATGTTCTCTATTACTTCTTGAAATGTTTTCATATCACAACCTCTCCAACTGTTTTCGTTGGTTAGTATGGCAAGCAACCATGTCGTCCTTGTGAGTTATGGTAAGCAGTTGTAATACCTTCTCTATTATTTGATTAAGATTCAATGATTGACCGTTGCTTCGAGCATATTCTTTATATGCACGGACATCATCTAAAACTGATGCCGAAACCTTAGAGGTTTCTTGTCTTGTTGAGTAGTCCATTGTTGATTGTCTCTCATTTCTGATTTTCCTTTTATTACTCATTGATAAGATTTCATATGTTGACCATAATGGAAATGACCATCATGGTTTTCATACTCTTATTTATCAGTTTCAATCTTTTGGAAAATCAAAAAATAATAGGATTGTCAGATTGTAGAACAGCACCCAAAGTTGCAATCAACAAGATGATCAAAAACACAGTCAAACAAGAAATGAACCTTACACCATTTCAGGTAGATCTGTAACCCATAAGCATAGATCTGACTCGGTATTTGTTGCCCAATCTTTTACTCTTGATATGCCTAATCCAGAAGGAATTGGTTGAAAGAAAACCGATCTTTTGTAGTTATATTTTACAAGGTGAATTTTTATTGATAAGATCAGACAACATAAGTAATTAGTCGGTTGAGTTGGAAAACGATATAGTCTTTGAGTTCGTCAATCTACTTAAGGACTTTCTTTTTTGGGGTTGGGGCAATTACAAGATATGACATTGTACAATAATCTGCTGAATATGATTATGAGACATAGTAGACGTAGTAGAATAATTAAAAAAATAGGGATTAGAAGTGAAGGTGAGAGACAAGATTCTATATATGTCATTTGGTGCTGGATTGGTTATCTTGGGGATGTCGTTCAACCTTTTGTTTCCTTTTTTGGTTACCCATGCTGTTTTCACTGATGTTAGGTATCGAAATTTAAAAATAGAAGATAAAGATGGACAAATCACACTTGCTACTATGAAGGAAGGTTATACCCTGATGGCACACCTGGGTGAAAATCGCGAAGGTTAGACGACTTTTTCCTTGTATTCATCAGAGAGAAATGATGAGATGATAACCATTTCCACTGACGAAAATGGTGGAAGTTTGGGTTGTTTCAACCAAACTGGAGAAAATGCTATTAGTCTAACCGTGGGTCTTGATGGTAGTGGTCTAGTCGAAAGGATTCTTAAAGACAGTTCAGATTCAAAGGATCAGTAAACAAAAATAGTGGTTCATTCAAAGGCATGGTCAAATAATAAGGAGTTAGGCATGAAAATCAGGGATTTAGTTTTATTATTAGCCGGTGGTGGTTTGGTCGTTTTTGGTATGGTGGTCGGTGATTTACTGGAGAATGATGCGTTTGCGGATGATCATGCTAAAACTGAACTTTCTGAATTGGAGTTGAAACAGAAGGTGAAATCTGCTGAGTCTAAAATCATTAATTTAGAAAAAAAATTGGAATTTGCTAAAAATGAGAACAAGTTAGTAGAGTATGAGTATACGGTTATATGGTTAATGCTAGGTAACAAGAAATGGTACATAAAAGTTGGTCATAATGGACAAGAAAAAGTAGCATATAAATATAATAAGAATCCTGTAGAGGAATTCCCAACATTTCTTGAACTACAACTTGAAGCACTTTTGAGAGTAGAGTGTAAAGATGAATGGGTTTATCAAGACACCACAACCAACGGAAAATATTATAATGTAATTCTCAAAAGAGTTGAAAAAATAACAAGAAAAATATAAACAAAGATATAGAGGTTACGAAAACGGAACCGGAAAACCAAAAGACGGATGAGTATGCGTCAGATCTCCAAACATTTATCAGATTTGGGTTACTTCAACGAACGGGGCAACCCATATAGTGTACAATCGATCAGTGATATGGTTAGGCAATAGTATCTATGGAGAGTTGATGAGATTATTTAAAGTCGTAAAACAACTGTCTCTTCTTTTGGGTTGGAAGTTAATTTGGGGTCGTTTGTTATCCCTTCTATTATCTTAATAGAAGAAGGTCGAGAATATTCTAGAGGAACATCGTTAAGACTAATGTATTTTGTTCCAATTTATTATTGTGAAGATGGTCAAAGAAAGAGGTCAGAACCGATTTATGATGGTACCGATCGGATATTTACCGATATGTCTCGTGAGAAGGTGGGCATTGGAACTACTGGTGCACTGATACTGCGAGGAGACAAAAAAGGATGTGAGACAGTAACCGGTTTTCTACCCGAGTTCGATGCGGATACAGGTCAAGTAACTTCCAGCAAGACTGGTGTTGTTAGTTATCAGAGTAAATACATGTAGCAAAGTTAGAATCAAACAATACACAATCGATTAGTGATATGGTGAAATAATAAGGAAGAGATTATGAGTGAAACAAAAATTCAAGATGTTATAGATGATAATATCGAAAAGTTTATGGCAGAAGTCGAACGTCAAGAAAATACTGCAATGGGTCTATCTAAAATGATTCATAAATCACTTGCCTCTGTGTTGATTAGGAACACTCTGAGTGATATTTTTCAAGTGGTTCAGGAAAAAGAAGGTTTTGAAGATTCTGATGAACTTCGATGGATCAGAGAGAACACTTTGAGAAAATAGGATTATGAAAGTGCCGTTGGTTTTAGAATCAGTTCTAATGGTGGTGATAGTATTTGAGAGACAAATAAGGAAATCAGTATGCAGGATATAACAGGTAAAAAAGCAGTTGTTTTAGTCCGAGGTAAACCAGAGGAACACGATAACCAACCTCTACGGATGGTTCTACGATTACCGGAGTCAGGATAGTGACTGGGCATTTCGCAGATACCAAGATCGGTTGACATTTACTAAAGGTGTCGAACGGGAAGTTAATTGCATTCTTGTCGAACCCAACTTCTTTTTCAGTATCGGTCAGACCAGTCGGTTTGCACAGAGACTAATAATGCAAATGATGGAGAAACTGAATGTGCCACTGGTTTCGATTACTGGAACTTTTGACAGTTTGAGTTACCATCACTCTACTCCCTGATGACGACCAGTTGTTTGAGGTAGTGGTCGATTACGAAAAATTCAGGAACCAGTTATCCAAGTTACGGAGAAAAACCCAAAACCAGCAAAAAGGAATTGTGGATCTGAAGGGTCGGGGCAAAGTCGATGGTCGTAAATCGGTATTGGAAACCAAACCTGAATTAATTAATCATGTAAAAGAACTCAAATCAGGTGACTATACCAACCAAGAGATCTCTAACATTTTGTTTAAGATGGGTTATACCAACTCCAAAGGAAAAGCATACCATCGTGTACAGATCACTGATTTCTTTCGACAGAGTAAGAAGTTAGAGTAGTTGAATCGATTAATTGCTGGAATTCTGGTGTTTGTCGAATGTTATCAAAATCAGGGTCTGTTTTAGAAGACTCAATAAAACTTTTATCCAAGTCAATTGCTTTCTGTAAATATTCTATTGCTAGTTTTAGTTCATTTTTTAGAAAAAAATATATTTGGAAATCTATCAATTAAACTTAATTTATCTTGTAAAACAATATCTCCATTCACCAAGATAGATATTTTAATTTCAAAAAAACTGCTGCGAAAACTTCAATAGATTTTATATCATCAGAAACATCATATTTAGATAGAAATACTTTTTTGGGATTTACAAACGCATCAGCATTTTGATCTAAATGTTTATCATCCAAATATAAATCTGCGAAACCTTTTATCCCATTCCACCAATTAAAATCCTACTAATTAGATACTTTGATTATTTTTCCATTAAAATCAACTGACCACTCTTTGTAATTTGGTTTCTCCATTTCATTCCCACTCAACTCAATTACCAATAACAATTGCCCAAACCAATAAAAACGACCAACAAGACTATTTTAAGAACTTTCATTATTTAACTTTTTTTTCATTTGTCCAAGTAAATCTTTTAAAATATGTAACCTGTACTTATACCTAACAACGGAGGAGGTGTAGTTGCAAAGAATGGTGTGAAAGATAATCTAAACATAGGATCTGCTACTGCTGGTTGATACCTATATCCTACAATCCCCAAAACTCTAGTTGATCGTGAGTCTGACCATGCACTATCTAAAATCGATATTCCTCCTCCCAACTCCAACTTATGCCGACTTTCTCCTACCAATTTTGATAAGGTTATTGAAGTCGTTAGTGGATAAAAAAAGAGGGCAGTTCCAAGACCAACACGAAGAGGCATATCATCTCTAATAAAGTATTCGTAATTTAGAGAAATACCAACCCCACTTCCTCCCAATTGAATATATATGGAACTCTTTGCATCTACTTTGCTAACTGGCAGTAATATAGAACCAAGGCAGATTAACAATAAAAAAAATCTCTTCATATTCAATCTCTTAATTCTGGAAATAGTTTATTCAGAACGTATCGGATATCTCATATAGGAGAGATATTTAAAGAGGAGAAAAGGATAGAAGTAATAACCGATGGGTGTTTCATTGATTTCTTTCGACAGAAGAAGAATTTGGACTAACTGATAATTCAAAAGTCCCAGATTTCTTTGTAACGTAATCTCCTACTTCGATCTGATAGTATTGTTGTTTTCTAACCTCTTTCCCTACTATTTTGCCGTTTGCTTCGAGTTTAATATAGTAATGACTACCAGAACTATCTTCAGAATGTCTTTGAGATAATTTATCCACTAACAAATCTTCGTAGGTAGAATTATATCCATTTAAGATGTACATAATTAGCACAGATAACATTGTCCCGAAGACCAAAATCATTATTAGTAAACTTGTCTTCTCGATTGTAAACGACGGGTCAAACCAAATATTAGGAAAGACTAAACTAGCAACTAAGTACAAAAGAAAAATAGAAAGTATAAATGCACAGATTGAAGCACCCAGATAGTATCCGAAACATTGTTTTAAGAACTTCATTGTCTGTTCTATTTTAAATCTCTTGTTACATTAGTTTTGTTTATCTTGATTCCTGATATGTAACTGATTTCTTTCGACAGAGTAAGAAGTTAGAGTAGTTAGTCGGAAATAATTAACTGCTGGTATTCTGGTGTTTGTCGAATGTTATCAAAATCAGGGTCTGTTTTAAACAACTCAATTATACTTTTATCTAAGTCAATTGCTTTCTGTAGAGATTCTATTGCTAGTTGAGGTTGATTTTTAAGAGAATATATACAGGCAAGACTGTAATGTGCGTATCCTTCTTTGGGGTTAACCTTAACTACTTTTTGGAATTCAGCAAGTGCCTCATCTAATTTATCTTGTGTAAGGTAAATCATTCCCTGGTAGAGGTGTATTTGTTTCCGATTAGGTGCGATTTCAATCTCATTCTGGATGATTTGTTGGAATGTATCAATCGCATCATCTAGTTTGCCCTGCTGTCTATAAATTAATCCCAAATCAAAATTTGCATCCACAGCAAAATAGGGTGTTATTTCGATTATCTTTTGATAGGCAGCAATCGCATCTTCTAGTTTACCTTGTTGATGATAAATATTTCCCAGAGCATCATATGACCATGGTCGATCCAAATCAATAGCAATTGCTTTCTGATACTCAGCAATCGCATTCTCATACTTACCTTGCTTTTTATAGACGAATCCTTGACGGTGATGTGCTAGTGCAGCAGAGTCAGAGTTAGAATCAATCTCAATTGCCTGCTGGAATGCAGCAATTGCATCCTCATACTTACCTTGAAGACTATAAACATTTCCTATTGAGATATATGCTTCTGCTCCCCAATTATCAGGATCAACCTCAATTACCTTCTGGTATTTAGCAATTGCCTCTTCATATTTACCTTGTCCCCAATACTTATCTCCTTGATACATATGTATCATTGCTCTTCCACAACCAGACAGTAAACACCCCACACTAATAAAAATAACTAAAAAACCGATTTTAAGAACTTTCATGATTTAACCTTCTATTGTTAGTAGACCTTTTTGTAGTGGAACTAAAATCTGAGACCGTAAGATGTCATTAGACCTTCACGTGGGATGTAGTTAAGGTTGAGTGAAATCGGTGTATCTTGGGATTGGTGTTTTTTCTGTTTTAATGCCTCGATTTTCTGATTGGATGACTGATTGATCTTTTTGGCAGACAGGTTGGCATCGATGACTGACCAGATGTAACTACCAATGATCATACTTGCTCCTGTTGCTGCTGTCACATTATCAGGGGGGTCATCATCGAACCCTGAAAACATTATAAAAATACCACTAACACTAAGAATAAGGAAACCTATTCCTTTGTCCTGCTGACCATTATAGAACTGTCCCCAACCGGGGAAGATAGGGTATAAGCAAGGAACTGAGGGTAATAATGCGGCACGTACAGTTGCTGTGGTTCTATTCCTAAACTTTACTTCAACTTTACTCATTTTTTCCATCTGCTCAAACGGATATATTTTCAATTCACCTTCATCGGGTTCTTGTAGGAAAAAAATCCCTTGATAAGAATTATCTAAGACATGAGTTTTAAGTTTGACAGTTTGGTTGGGAATAATTTCAATGATTTCACCTACGACTACACTCCCATCAGTTAAGTGAATTACGTCAAGCATCTGGGTTTTTGCTAATGCTTTGGTAGTAAAAACTGATAGAACCAAAACACTTAAGACTAGAATTACTGTTTTCTGCATTATTATCTCTCTAACTATAAATTTATGATTGCACAAAAAGATCAGATTAAAGCATTAAAAGCATTAGACGTGCCATCGGTCTCAGTCTACAATTCTCCCGTCAGTACTGGGTATTAAGACAGAACATAACCGGACAGGTGCGACATTCATATCGCAGGTGAGACAATTTTGAATGTCTACAGTGTAAAGGACTTTTCAATTTAGGGAAAAGGATAGTTAAAAACTGGGGAATAGTTAACGTTTGATAATGGAGATTATCGGACGTAAATGGTATGTTATTGAGACTGAACCCAAAACGCCCCCTGATTATGACTGGGTTTATTTTCTGTTATTGAGTCTCAAAAGGCAAAAAAATGTCCGATAATAAAAAAGGTAGAAATAACCTCTGCACAGATCACTAGGTATTGTCAGTGGAGTCAGAGGCAGGAATCACTTGTAATCCGAATGTCTTAGGTTCTTTTTTAACGTAATCTCCTATTTCTGCTACCTCATACTGTTCTAAGTCGACTTGTCTAATAACACCTTTGCTCAATTTGAAATAGCAATTTATGCCACCTTTTCTTCCAGGTACATCATACTTATCAACCAACAATCCTTCAAAAGAAGAATTAAATTCACGTAACCGATCCTGAATAATTGCTGATAAGACCAAGAGAATAATAATAATTTCCCATGGTGAATCACTTGTCTGAACCGCAATTATCGAACGTACGAAAAAAACACACAATATGAGTGCAATGATAAACCTAAACGGATAATGTTTTGCCCATCCTCCGAAAAAGTTAGTCACTTACCTTCTTATTTCCTTTGTATGAGAGATGCTTAAATCTAAAAAAGGATAGAAGTAATAACCGGTATACAGGTCAGTGAATCTTAGTTTTAAGTCAAGGTCTCAGTCTCTGACCGGCTCCGGTAATCGTTATACAACTGGTCTGGCAGGAAGGATTTGTCCTTGGTTTTTACCTTCTTTTTACCAATCCAGCAACCCAGCATTAGTTTTCAACCAATCCCTTCGGTCCTGATAGTCGGGCATCATCGACCTGACTTGTTGCCAATATTCTTTTGAGTGGTTGAGATGGATCAGGTGACATAACTCGTGTATCACCACATAATCTACGATCCGATGCGGGGTCATAATAATCTTCCAGTTATAACTGATCTGACCTCTTCTATTACAACTGCCCCACCGACTTTTGTATTCCTTGACCTTGATCTGGGTGGGTTGCAGACCCATTTTGTCCGCATATTTGATAGTTTTGGTTTCCAGTTTATCGATGGCACAATGCAGGTACCAATCTCTAAGTTGGTGTCGGATCAGTTGATAATCCGATTTCTGTTCTGCTGGTACTATTACTTGCAGATATCCATGTTTCAGTTTGGTTGGTTGTAACTGACCGGTTAGCACCTTTAATCGGTAGTTACGTCCCAAATAGGTAAAGGATTCACCCGAGATAAATTGTTTGGGTTTGCTAACTGGAACCGATTGTTGCAGTACCAATTTCTGTCGGATCCAATTAGATTTTTTAGCAATCAGATCATCGATTGCTTGTTGGGATAAGGTCTGAGGTACCACCACCTGTACCACTCCCTGCTGGACTTGGATGGCGGCAGTTTTGCGACGGTTGGTACGTCGGACTTGGATCTCAAACTTCAACTGAACTTGACCTTTGCCAGTTCAATAAATTCGATTGTGATAGTTGTTTAAATGTATTCCAAAAAACATGAAAATTTTATATTTTATTCTTCTTCCAGTTGTAGCAGTTCCGACTGTTGATATAACTTAGAAATTTGACCTGTATGGAATGGGTTTCCTTTTTTATTTTTATATCCCATATTGAATAAGATGTCTGAAATCTGCCGAATTTTATATCCTGAGTCTCTTAATTTTTGGATTTTCCTAACCAATTCAGGATCAGTTTCAAGATAAGATTTCTTGCCACTTACTTTTCCCTGATCTTCAAAGTTGGGAATACTTTCTTTCTCCTTATTCTGTTTGGTTCTTACCCTAGATAAGGTCAATCGTAATTTCTCGTATCTCTTAACTGTATCAAAAAGTTCTTTTGAGTCTTTGGTTTCGTTGTATTCTTTAGATATAAACTGACCATCAACACAGACTAAATCCATTCCAGTTTTTCTTATGACCTCTTGAACTAGTTTCTGTTGGAATGTATCTATTTGACCAATACTAGAAAAGAAATCCTTTTCAACGAGTATAAAACTTACACCTCTCTCGCATCCTTTAAGGAATCCTAGCCTGTCTGTATGTCTCTCAAACGACCAGTTACTATCACTTGTCCTGTAATCATAAAACCAGTCGCCTACAACCTCAACCTGATTATCCTTGATATAAGACACCATTTTTGACTTATTGTGGACTTTTGGTTCTCCACGAATTATAACTATACCTGTTTCCATTTTTTCTCTTAATAATTTGGTGAAATTTTTAGTATGATACCAAATTCGGATGAATAAGGTCAGGAGAATAAAATTAGTAAGGCAATATCACTCTCTGGTGAGTGTCATTTTGTCATCTGATTCTATTCCAAAACTAGTTGGTCTTTTTCCCATATAAAACTTAGGGATAGAAGTTGTATTTCCAAGTAATGGTTCCATAGACCTACTAATCCCAACCTGTATTTTATTTCGATCTAAAAAACGAAGAATCAAAGTTTGAATTAGTCTCCGTTTGATACCTGATTCCATTTCTTTTCCATGAATTATCAAGTCCAGATGAATTGGACTTTAGTATTATCAACTCTCCAATTCATACTCTCAAATCCATCGTCAGTTCCTGATGCAGGTAAGATTTCTTTATCCATAGCTGGCAATCATGATCTATTCTTATTGAGAATCATATACCTCACACGTCCAGTCTCATCTGTTTCATTTCATTCAACGATTAGTCTTGTTTCAACCGAATCACCACAAGAAAACAGGAAGACAAAAATCAGTAAAATTGAAGGTATAAGACCCATAGGAGTAATTGAGTGGGATAGATATAACCTGAAATGGTTTGAGAGGTAGTACCCATTTCTTCTCGACTGGTGATAAAACGGTCGCACAACTCAGATAACTTAACTGAGTTTGGATTGTCTTGGATGGTAGTTACTGATGTAATTGGTTCAGAATCAACTGTTTCAACTGAATCTGGTTCCCCGGTCAATAAAACTCGTTTCTGTTCAAACTGATCTAGTTTTAATTGGATTAATTCCTCCCTGAGTTGTTTGAAATCTAGTGAGTCAAGCTTTACAGGGTCATATCTTTGTTCCTCTAAAACCTGATGGGATTTGGAATGATTTCCTTCAAGGCCTGTCGATAATCGTGTTTCAACTTATCTTTGAACTGATCTTCCTGTTCCTGATTATTGAGAATACTCTTGAGTCTATCGGTTTCACTAAATCGGTCGGTATCTAGATAATAGTGTTGGATATGTCGTTTGGATTTTTCTAGTTCAGTTCTTAAAATGTCCTTGATATCATTGATGGTTAGTTTCTTCATCTGAGGGGTTTCTCGGATTGAATGATATAGAGACTATGTTGTCTGATGGAGATAAAAAGAGGGTTATTTAGATTTTTGAAGAATACCACAACCCAGAGACAATTGTAACTGTCGAGATTGAAGTATAGATCGAAGATCGAGAAGGATTATAGAACGTAAAAGGTCGGAACTTCCCGACTTATGATAGACGAGATAAGTCGGATTCATGATACAAAGTGTGTCCAGATTGGATAAAAGAGTTCAAATTCGTATCAGGGAAAAAATCTAAATTCGGTCTATGACTGGGTTTGAACTTAAGGGGAGGAGTTTAATGGAAGAGTATAAAAACTCCAACACCACAAATACTAAGCTACTAACCAGGATATGGAAGATTATTTAAATTTAATAGAAATACAAAGGCTCTATGATCACAAACCGTAAGTAGGGAATGGTACCAGGAGTCAAAAGAAAGGATTGAGCGTGGCACTAAATACAAAGTAACCAATCTCAATCACAAAAATTGACTTGGTCTTACATTATCTGGCAAAAATCAGCATAGCATTGGCCAACTCTAACCTGAGTTACATTAGTAAGAAAGAATATTTTTTAAATCAGGATTTCTAGCCTTGCCGGTCGAGTAATATTCCTTGCCCAGAAAGCTTACCTTCTTGGCTTTTTACTACATTTCCGGCTTTTGAAGCGACTTCAGCTTTCACTGTCGTACCTTCCTCTACTAATCGGGGAGGTGGTTGAGAACTTGGACTTTGACCGGAGTCTTTTATATAACTACCTAACCGACTGTAGTAGCCATTTACAGATGAAGAGCCTTGTGCTGATTGGAGACCCATAAATCCCATCCTGAACGGAACGAATAAAGATTATTCTACCAGTATTCATTAGTTGTGTCAAATGCTGGTAACCAGTAAACCAATACAACAAACAAATCAATTAGAAAAATTATTTTAAGCCGAAGTTAGACCTATACAGACATTACAAGCATGGCTGTAGCATTGTCCAGCGTCATAACAAGTATCAACCTTGGTTAAGATAGGTAGAACGGATTAGTCCAAGCCTTTTTTCCATCAGGTCTGGTCACCTCAACGCGTACATATTTAGCGCTATTCGGAATAAGATACTCGGCCTCGGTCAGTAACTTACCATTCATAGCAGTAATGTGCTGACCTCGACTCCGTTGAGATTTAAAGGTAATAGATTCCGCTGGTTCGCATTTGATCACAATCTTTTTCCCTTTTTTAGTTGGATCTTCTTCGTTGTCAATCAAGTCTAAATCATAGATTTCCGGCCCCAGAGTTGAGTAGAAAGCACCGTTCCGTAGCGCATCCATAATTCCTTGAGTTGTCAATGAAGATGCCTTTACATTGATCCAAGCGTGAAAACAATCATGTTCAACTCCATGAGAATCATCTGCTGCAATCCCATAAACCATACCAGCTTTGTCTAATAAGTCGTCCCAAGCTTGCTCAGAAAATCCTTTACCTATACCCATACAGGTATCATTGTAAACCTCAATGGCGAAATAATCTTCCAAAGGTAAATAGTCCAACAAATTATGACCACACCAATAAGGATGGCAAAGTACAGCTTCTCCACCCTGATTTTTGATATCTTTAATCACATCGTTTGGATGCATCACAGAGCAATTAATCGGTTCGTGAATATTGATGGCTACAATGTGGTAAGTGTCTCCTCCATAAGGATTTGACGGATGAACTTCACTCCCAGAAATGGCTAAAAAGTCATCAGTGCTAAAGCTAGAAACATCGTTAACTATTCGATGGTCAGTTAACACTAGAAAGTCATAATTACGCTCACGATAAGCACCGAAGCGTTCCTTCATTGACAATTTGCCGTCTGATTCCGTACTATGACTGTGAGTGTTCCCTCGATACCATTGACCATCTGATTTGAATGGATTAATTATCATTTTTGGCACCCATATTCGATTGTTAATAACCGCCGATCCTAGCACAACAAACTTGAGCGGTCAATCAATAAATTACTTTTCTATAATTTATTCGGGATTCATGTTTGTGTTGCTAATTCAGATGTCATAATGGAAAATATTTATGTAACCAATTTGAGTTGACGAAGGTCTGCCAAATTAGTGTATCCTACGTACCAGCATGAAGATCTTGATGTTCAATTATGAATTTCCACCAATTGGCGGTGGAGGCGGTTGGGTAACGTATTTTTTGGGAAAACATTTTGTATCTGTAGGACATCAAGTGACTATTGTCACTTCTCAGTTTCAGGATTTGCCAGTCAATGAAATTATTGAAGGTATGAATATCATTCGGGTACCTACCTTGCGAAAAAGTCCTGATGTCTGTTCGGTTCACGAGATGATGACCTATGTAGTCAGTTCGACCTACTACGGTCATTTAATTGCTAATGACTTTCATCCCGACATAGTACAGGTATTCTTTGGTATTCCATCTGGGATTTGTGCTTATTGGTTACGCAAAGTCCGAAAATTACCCTATGTGGTATTTTTGGGAGGTCGTGATGTCCCTCGTATAAATCCAGACCCCCCATACTATCGCTGGCTATATTGGCTGTTGAAACCTGTGATTCGTAGTATTTGGCGATCTGCTGACCAAGTAATTGCGTGCAGTTATGGATTGAAACAGCTGGCGATGCAAACCGACAACAAATTACCGATTACCGTGCTACCAGACGGGTTAGAGTTAGATCGGTTTGTATATACAAACCGATCTTTAAATAATAGTTGTATTAGGATCTTGACTGTTGGAAGGTTGATTCCTCGGAAAGGTTTTCAACACTTGATTCGAGCTGTACCGAAAATCATTCAATCAGCTAAATACCCTTTTAAGATTGAAATTGTCGGTGATGGACCTTACCGAGCAGAGCTAAAAAAATTAGTCCACGAACTCCAGATTGGTGCTTACATTCAGTTTAGTGGATCTGTTGATTATGGGGAGCTACCAAGAAAATATCATCAATCAGATATTTTTACGCTTTGTTCCTCGGCAGAAGGAATGCCATTAGTAGTCTTAGAAGCAATGGGAGCAGGTCTGCCAATTGTTGCCAGTCGAGTTCAAGGAATTGAAGATCTTGTAACTTATGGTGAAAATGGATACCTGGTTTCAACAGGTAACACAGAAGAGATCGCTGAAAAAATTGTTGCTTTGATTAACAAACCCCATGAAAGATTACATATGGGTAGAGTCAGTTGCCAAAAAGTCCAACCATACGATTGGAAGAATATAGCTGAATCTTATCTAGAAATTTACCAACGCTCTATTGGTAGCAAATAGAACAGTGAATACAAAATGATAAAATCAACTGAGATCGATACTGCATTGATAAAAGCTGAGGACTTTTTAAAAGATTTAGGTTTTGAAAAACCGAAGTTAAGTGAGCATCAGCGTATCTTACAAATTGGGTTACTTGATCATGAAATCGGAAAAGCCATTGAACAAAGAGATCTGATTGTTGAAGAGATCAAATCACTTGGTTACCGATTTGTAACGTTGGATCTTTGCGTACAAAGAATAAGTCGTGGTGAAGAAAAAGAAAGCCCTGACGAACCAGATGAACAGGCTGATTAATCGGGGCTTTTGGATACAGCATCGCTAGTTATGTACTCTAAAGCTTTTGTGTAGCTACGACGTTCAAGAAAGTGATTCAACTGTGCCGGTGCTGTGGACTGGACTTCTTTTCTTAAACGTTCGATCTCAGCCAAATTTTGAGCAATATTTTCTTTCATCTTTATGTTATAAAACATGGACTCTAATGCTTGTTTGATTTGTTCTGTTTGTACTCTTGTCATTATAGTCTCCGTAAATGTAATTTAAGTACTATTCTATTGCAAAGGGAAAAACGATGTCTTCAAACCTTCAGAATCAACAGTTAATAGAGATTTTAACTTCGGTAAAAGATTACCAAGAGGCTTTGGGCTCATCGAGTCACGAAACCATTAGCACGATGTTAAATGATAGTTTTGGTGCATGGCTGTCCGCTCACCGTCTTGGGAGAGTACAGCTTTTGTCTGGTGATTACTTGTTGTTTAATGTGAATGGTAAATTACGTGATCAAGTCAAAAATGTGGTCGGCATCAACCTGAATGATCGATTTCTAGTCATCTCTCTCAGTCAATTTGATAATTTACAGTCGGTAGCCACCGCTGTCCAGAAAGCTATTACTTACTACCAATTCTTAGGTGACGGTTCATACGTTTGGCTAGTCCCCGACGGCTTCATGGCCGAACTAACTGAGCAGGAAACAATTTGGCAATCGAACGGTGAAGGATACTTTTCTCACGAGTCGATTTGTATTTCCAACACCTCCGATTTTGATACAATTTGTCTACTAGAAATATTATATGAAGACCTCGAATTAGAGTCAACTTCTTGCGAGTTTGAAGTTAAATCTTGCCAATCAATACATTTTCGCTTAGACCAATTGGTCGATCAAAAAGGTGACCCAATGATTAAGAAAAACGCACCAACCAGTTATAAAATCACTAGCGGAAAATCCAAAGTCGTAGTACAAGGCTCACGCATTTTGACCTCAGGTGAAAAAAGCCAATTCGCTAGTTTCGGAACCGTCATGGGATGGACACCATCAACATCTTAGGAATGTTATTAAAGCTTGCATACTATTATAAAAAAATAGTAATGACACCCAATACATCTTGTTTTCGACGAGTTTAGATATTTGAATCTAGGAATTCCAATCTTGGAGAAATAGATGAGTCAAGGTTATTATTTTTGTATGAAACATCAATAATTTCAGCTTGCATTATATCTCCTTTTATACCCGTTAAAACGGCAGGTATAATTTGGTTGATCTGCCCAGAATATCCGTTAATCTCTGTACGCAGGTAATTATCTGTAAATCCTGAGCCTTGATACTTAGCGGTAACGCTTTCCACTAAAATTTTTGTATTTCGCCCAATCATCTTTTTTCGGAAATTATCTGCTGTCTTCCGACCTATTTCTATCATTCGTTTGCTTCGCTCAGAAGAGACATGAGATGGAATTTGATTCTCAAACTCGGCTGCTGGTGTACCATTTCTAGGTGAATAACGGAATACGTGCAACTGGCTAAAACCGATTTTATTTACGAACCGAAGTGATTCTTCAAAATCTTGGTTGGTTTCACCGGGAAACCCAACCATTATATCAGTGGTTAAACCAACTTCAGGAAAAACCGATCTGATGTGATCAACTAGCCGAATAAATTCGTCCGTTGTATAACGACGACGCATACGTTCCAGAGTTTGATCAGAGCCGGCTTGTAGTGGGAGATGAAAATGAGGCATGCACTTTGGTAAGTTAGCCATCCTGGAAACTAATTCAAATGGAAAATTCATCGGCTCAATTGAACTCAACCGAATCCGTTCAATACCATTGATAGAATGAACTCCCTCCAGAATGTCTGCAACAGTCTCTTGGTTAGATTTGCCAGTCAAATCGCCCATATTTTGTTTATCAATACCATAAGAACCAAGGTGTACGCCGGTTAGGACAATCTCTTTGGCGCCACTTGACGAAAGCACTTCTGCTTCATCGACAATTTCCGAGATCGGTCGACTAGTCATTCGTCCACGCACATAGGGAATAATGCAGTAGGTACAGAAGGCACTACATCCATCCTGAACTTTAATAATACCTCTTGTTCGATCTCCTGTATCTGCAACACTCAAGCTAAAGTTGGCGTGCTCCCGAATAGCGTCGTGTTGAACTGGCTCAATTTGTAATAAGCCTGAACTTAGCTGATTGGGCTGAATTTTTTCTAGGTACTGATCTAAATTCGCTTTCTCTCTATTGCCGAAAACTAGTGAGACACCATCTATTCCTTCTAATGTTTCACGATCACTCTCAGCATAACATCCAGTCACTAATACCTTAGCTTGTGGATTTTTCGTGGCAACCCGCCGAATTATCTGTCGCGCTTTCTGGTCAGCGACGTTGGTTACTGTACAGGTATTTACAATATAAACATCTGCTGATTGAGTTTCGGACACAATCCGGTATCCCTTGTGAATCAGAGTTGATCGCATTGCATTAGAATCATACTGATTAACCTTACAACCGAAGGTGAGAATTGCTGCAGTTGGAACAAAATTAGTATTATTTTGGTTAATTTCAGTCATTCATATCCATCTTTGTGTCTAAGTTCATAAACTAGCAAAGAAACAGCAACGATAGGTGCTGTTTCAGTTCGAAGAATATTGTGGCCTAGGGAGGCTGTTAGAATACCATGGGCTTTAGCTCTTTCCACTTCATCAATCGTGAATCCTCCTTCTGGTCCTACGAATAATGCGACTGACTCAAGAGTTTTCTTCTGATTTATGATTGAACGAATGAAGAATTTGGATTCGAGTTCATAAAATAGTATGGCCAAGTCAAAATTTGAACCTTCTGTGAGACAACTCATACTATTCATAGGCGGATCAATATTTATAAAATGGTAACGGCAACTCTGCCTGGCACTCTGGTCACTGATTTTCTGCCATCGACTGACTTTTTTATGAATTGATCTGCTGTTATATTTTGGTATCGAGCGCTCACAAATCATTGGAACAATCCGGTCAACACCAACCTCGGTACTTTGTCTAACGATCTGCTGCATTTTATTAAACTTTGGTAATCCTTGAAATAGTGTGATTTTAGGCTGTACGGGAGACACATACCTAAATTCTAGAATTTTACCTAACAACTGTTGCCCGTCACCTTGAAGTTCAACCTTATAACAATGCCCCTCCCCATCTAGGAAATTGACTTGGTCTCCGTTCCCTAATCGCAGAACACATTCTATATGATGCCTATCATCTGCGGAAACATGAAGAAATTCACCTATCAGTCTATTTTTTCCTAATCCATCCAAGTAAAAATTACGCACCTCTTAATCCCTGAATGACCTTCTCATAATTATCTGATTGGAAGATTGCGGAACCCGCGACTAGTTCCGTTACTCCATTTTCAATTACGCTAGGGGCTGTCTCAAGATTTATGCCACCGTCTGCTTGAATTATTACTGACAAATTATCTTTTTGGATCTCGTTGTGTAGCCATTTCATTTTGTCCAATGTATCTGGCAAAAAAAATTGGCCGCCAAAGCCTGGCTGAACGCTCATGGGTAAAACAAGATCTACTAGAGGCAGATAAGGTCCGATTAATCTAACATCTGTTTTCGGGCAGATCGCCAATCCTACTTCGATCTGGTGAGAGCGAACCTGTTCGATTAATTGCGATACGCTTACCGTTTCGTTTTCGAGATGTAATGTAATTCGATCAGCACCAGAAGAAACAATAGCCGAGATATATTTTTGAGGATGTGTCAACATCAAATGAACATCAAAAAAAAGCTGAGTTAACGGCCGTAATGCAGCGATTAAGTTGGGACTTAGACCCAAGTTAGGCACAAAGTGACCATCCATTACATCCAAGTGGAGGAGATCAGCACCTGCAACTTCGACTTGTTTAACCTCATCGGCAAGTCGGCTGAAATCAGCAGCCAATAAAGAGGGAGCAATTTTAGGGTGGCCTAACACTTTTTTACCTCCAGTTTATAAATACAAAGGCTTATTCTAATATTTCTTCTCGAACTAATTCATAATCTTCATATACACGGACCATAGCCGATCCAACTGCTTTGTAGGGCTTTCGGATTACTGTTCCCGGCCAATAGTTTGAATTGACAATTCGCTTTTGTCCACGCTGATCATCAATAATGATCTGTACGTATTTTTTGGGTAGTCGTTCTTCTGGTAGATCATTATCTTCTAGTTGTTTACTTATTCCTGATACTACATGCACTACTTCGACAAAATAGCTCGCTTCGGACTCAAATTTATCTGTACCACTGATTTGTAAATTAACCTTTTGCCCTGTTTGAACCACAGTATCAACTGATGGCTGATGATTGATAATTGTGCCAGGACCAAATTTGCTATCGGGCTGGTAGTCTTCTTGACCAATTTCTAGGCCATTTTCTTCAAGTATTACCCTGACTTGATCTAATTGTAATCCTTCCAAATTAGGCATCAGGAAAGGAAAGGATTTCATTCCAAGGCTCAACAGAATACTTACAGAGGACTGCCTTTTTTTGTATGTTCCCGGTTCTGGTGATTGAGCCATGACAACATTAGCCTTTCGAAAGGTATATGAATGTACTGCCGCCACTTGGCCCCGGCGAAGCCCAGCTTCGTTTAGCACTTGTTCTGCTTCTCTAGGCGACATTCCGAGAAGGTTTGGGACCGTGATCATTTCTTCACCACTACTAACTGTTAAACGAATCGTTCGTCCCGTTTTAATCTTGAAGTTAGCCAGAGGCTTCTGGGCTAAGATGTGTCCGGATAAAACCTTTGAATCGGCTTGGTATATCACAGGTCGCTCTAATTTTAGTTGGTGAAGACGAATCAAATACTTAGCCCGACTCAAACTTAGACCTTCGAGCTTTGGCATTTCTAAGTCTGGTGTTCCAACTTTGCTAGGTAATATTCGTAGTAAGACAAAAGCACCAACCCCATTGACAAATAAGAAGCAAATCAACATAGTGCTAAAAACGATGTTTAGCGCATTTCTCATGAATCTATATTTACTCTATTAGTCATTTGTGTGAGCATAATCCCCGGACTTAATACCATACCCATTGATAAAATCTACAGCAGACATTGGCCCTTTGGTGGCGGGCTGAATTGTATTCAATTTTAGACTGCCAAGCGATGTACCAACCACTAAACTGAGACCCTCGTTCGGATCACGAATAACTTTAATCTGGCCTGAAATAAGCTGCAATCCCAATACGGTACAATTGATTATCTTGACTTGAAACCCTGCCAACTGGGTTTTTGCCCCTGGCCACCCGAAGGTTCCACGCACTAGGTTGTAAATTTGCTCTGCGTTATCGTTCCAGTTGATGATCCCTGTTGATTTAGTCAGCTTTGGCGCTTGGCTAGATTTACGGTTGTCTTGTGGGTAGTGAAAAGGTTTTCCTCCCTCAGCCTTGCATTGTTCGATAGCCTTAATCAGCAAGCTAGGAGCTAGATTAGCCAAACGATCATGTAAATCAATGCTGGTTTCGTCTACCAAAATTTCTACCGCTTTTTGCGATATAATGTCGCCGGTATCTTCACCTTCATCTAGCAACATGATCGTCACACCAGTTTCCTTTTCACCATTGATTAAGGCCCATTGGATTGGCGCTGCACCACGATATTTAGGCAGTAGAGACGGATGAATGTTAAGGCAGCCACTAGGGGGTAGTTCTAAAATGTTTTTGGTTAGTATCTGGCCGTAAGCCACCACCACTATTACGTCTGGAGCAAGGTCTTTCAAATGCTGGATGACTGTTTTTTCTCTGACTTTTTCGGGCTGTAGCATTGGTAATCGATATTTTTCAGCTGCAATTTTGACAGGAGAAGGAGTCAATTTGCGACCGCGGCCACTAGGACGATCAGGCTGAGTGACAACAGTTATAATCTCCCATTCTTTTTGATCTATTAATTTTTCCAAGGTTGGAACCGCAAAATCGCTAGTTCCCATAAAAAGGATTTTCATTTATACACCAAATGGGCCTAACAACTAATCTACTTTCTCTAAGAGTTCCTGGTCTTCGGGGTGTAGGCGATCGGTTATTAAGATTCCATCCAAATGATCGATTTCATGTTGTAAGACCCGAGCCATCAAACCTTGAGCGGAAAAATGAACTGCTTGACCATCAATGTTTTGCGCATTAATGGATATTTCAGTAAATCGGCGTACAATAGCTCGGAAGTCGGGCAGGCTTAGACAACCCTCTTCACCTAGCTCTTCACCTGAAGATTCGGTAATTGTGGGGTTAACCAACGCTAATGGTGGAAAATCAGCATCAATTTCTTCTATGTCAATCACAATGAGACGTTGCGAAATTCCAATCTGTGGAGCCGCGAGTCCAATCCCCTTTGACTCATACATAGTCTCAAACATATTTTCAGTTAGAGATGAAAGGCTAAAATCGAAATTGCGAACCTCGACTGCTTTCCGCCGAAGGATTGGGTCTTTGTTAATGCGAAGTTCAAAAATTGCCATTTAAATATCCTAAAACCTAATTTTAACTAATGCTAAGATGCCTGCTGGCTGGTGGTTAAGTGCGTCAATCTCATCCGGCTGATCCGAATGAGTTAGAAGACTCAGTTGATTCAGATTTGATTGATCGATTTCTGGAATGAGCAACTCAGATGTATTCTTACCACGATTATTGTACAAATCCCATAACCCGATCAAAATCGACGAAGTAACGGTACAGAGACCAATGACTTGGTAGTCTTTATCAGAAATTTGGGGAGCAAACTTATTTTGCTGTATCATTTTGACCCCTCGTACTGCTAAAAAACTATGTATAGCTGTAAAGGGTATTGAAGTCAGTGAAATGATCTCAAATCGGCGCAACCGGTTTTCATTGTATGCTAATGGTTCTTCAGGTTTATCATTTTTTGATAATTCTGCTTGCTTCATTAACTCAAGTTCCCTATCTGACTCAACTAACTTATTTTCTGGTTGATCTTCGTCTTTTTTTTCAACTGAATCAGTTATAGTTTGTCCAAAGGCAAGATAGGAAAAAAACAAACTCAAAACAGTCAAAACCAGTAGCTTATTAAGCATGTGATTATTCGACACGTTTTTTTTCATTTGACACAGATTCTTCTAATGTTGTGTTTCTTTCCCAGTAAAAGTAGATAAAGATCATCCCCATACCTACACAGACACTGACATCAGCTACATTGAAAGTTGGCCAAGCATAATCAGGTAATAAACCAAATTGCAGAAAATCCACAACTTCACCCATTCTTAGTCGGTCTAATAAGTTACCCAGAGCCCCACCTAGTAGAAACCCAAGCCCAATTCTCATCCACAGGCTGTGGCTATAATAGAAATAATAATACCCAATTATACCAAGAGCTAAGACCGTGAAAATAATTAAGAAGGTTTGTTGGCCTTGCAATATTCCGAATGCTGCCCCTGGATTTCTAATATGAAATAGATTAAAAAAACCTTCGATTACTTCTACTTGCGCGTATACATCTAGTTTCTGTATCACTAACCATTTTGTCAACTGATCTAAGATGAAGGACAAAACAGCAACTAATAATAAGGGAAAGGCATTTCTGAGTTTATTTAGAATTTTCATTTTCGTCTACGTCAAACCAATGAGTAAGAAAAATGCTGTTAGCAATCGGGATGGTGTGGTTATTTGTTGATACCTTAAAGTTTGAATAAACTTGTTCAGCCCAAAATGACATTAGCGGAGCTATACGCTGAAGAATGGAAACTACTAATACAGGACCAAATCGTTTTTGACGAGAATTGGCCAAATGACGAATGTGTCGTAGAACAGACGAAAAATCGTTAGCCTTGTAAGCTGAGTCGATCACTGTCAATAATAGTCGGTTCTTTTTCTGTGATGTAATCGAATTCTGGCAAATAAGAATGGCTGATAGCCATTTACTCACTATATGGTAATCAGTTTGTACTTGCTTTAGAGCAAGATCTATTCTATCTTGGGACATCAGCAAAATCAATAAAGCCAGTCTTACTATATCAGGAGGATATTGGAACAACAATAATTTAGGACAAAAATCTAAACTAATAGATGCACATTGTTGTCCGAGTAACAGCACTTCAGCTAATGGAGATCGCTTGTGAGTTGCTAAACCAGTCTTAAAAAGTTGTTGAAAAAAACTGATTTTTACTCAGCTTGTTATAGTTATTCTCTCTGATTTTCTCGTAAAAATACACTAACTGTACATTTTTTCTTTGTCTAAATTCTGCAGTCGTGTTTGTTGAAGTAATAGATTGGCAAATTGCCCATCAAAGAAATTAAATTCTTTTTTGAAAATTGAGTTCTGGCGCGTTGAGCATGACACGTTTCCCGGAATCATTTCTTCCATTTCCAATCTGCAAATATACCTATACTTTCTAATTCTTCTTGTCGAACACTGGCTAATTCTCGGACGATCTTTGGACGGACCTTTTGGTATTCTGAGACAAGCCTATCATTGTTGGAATTGGTCTGCCCCAATTGTTGACTGATTTCATTTTCTATATCGGAAGAATATTGCTCCCACTGGGGTATAAACTGAACCTCTCGACCTTTCTGCAAGTGATATTTTAGAAAAATATCTTGATATAGCCGATTAGCAAAAGCCGATAGCGGAGTATGACAGAGGGGATAAGTAGATTCATACACATGGAATGAGGGTCGTTGTAATATAACTGAAACAGACTCCCGAAGCCGATCATATTTTTGCCATTTCCTGATGTTATCAACCGAGGAAATCATAAATCAAAAAACAGGTCAAGGCTAGCCTAGCCTAGTGAACCTACCAACCGGCTCAAAACACCCAACAACATCCAAAGAACTATAGGCGAGATATCAAATGGCATACCACCCATGTAAGGTCGAAGAAAACGACGGATTGGGTCCAAAAGAGGGTCGACAATTTGGCTTGTCAACAAATATATATTTCGGACTGCCATATTTGGAGTACTATGGACAAACCAAGACAAAAGGATATTTACGAATAGGACAATTTCGAATATTCGAACCGTGTAGTAAAGAACAATCTCTATCATTTCAAACAACTATCAAATTTAAATGTACCAAAGATCATTCTACGAATTTTAGCTGATTTTCTTCGGACAATTCCGATGATCTTTGCTTTGCAGCCAAAATAGCCGATGCTATGACTGAACGCAGTTTCCCTTTTTCTAACTCGAATAGGCCCGCGGCAGTTGTACCAGCAGGTGTAGTCACTTGCCCTTTGAGTACTGCTGGATGAATTTCAGATTTCGCCAGCATTTGACTCGCCCCCAAAACTGTTTGAATCGCCAGTTGTTTTGCCACAGGAGCACTCAATCCGGCATGAACTCCCGAGTCGATTAGTGCTTCAATAAACAAAAACACAAAAGCAGGCCCACTACCACTTAAGCCTGTCACTGCATCCATTTGTTTTTCGTCGACGACCGCCGAGGTTCCAACTGAATTGAAAACTAACTTAACCTTCTCTAAGTGATAATCATTAGCAGACTTTCCCGCGGTTAATGCTGCAACCCCACAACCAACCGATGCAGGTAGATTCGGCATAACACGAACTACAGGAATATTGACTGAAAAGTAAGACTCTATGGTTTCGGTTAAGGTTCCTGCAACGATCGAAACCAGTAACTGGTCTGGCCGGATTACTGAGGCGATTTCGGATAAGATTTCAGGGAAATTATTTGGCTTGACTGCACACAAGATAGTGTTGCTAGAAGAGACTAGGGACTTTATAGTACTGAATGATTTGACACCAAGATCTTGTACCAATTCGTCAACTTTTGGCTGGTATGTGTCTGTAATAGAAATTTGTTCAGAAGTATAAAGCTGGGCACAGACTCCCCTCAAAATAGCTGCACCCATATTACCAACACCTATAAAACCAATTTCGTACTCTCGCTTCGATTGGACTGCATTATTTTTAGTCATAATTAGGTACTTATATTAACTTGGTCGGTTACCAAAAATGGAGGTTCCGATACGAACTAGGTTTGCACCTTCTTCGATGGCAACTTCAAAGTCGTTGCTCATGCCCATTGATAAATACTTGGCTTGAAAATTTGGGTAGTTTTGTTCGCTGACTTGGGCCATCAACGCACGTAATTGGCGAAAATAGGGGCGACAAGTTTCAGGATCAGTTGAAAATCTGGCAATAGTCATTAACCCACAAATCGTTACCCGATCCAAACTGGCCACTTGGTCAAAGAAAGGTCTAATTTTTTCCGGCATGATTCCAAACTTGCTTGGTTCGGCAGATGTATTAACTTGAATTAACACTTGGACTTTTCGGTTACTAAGTTTAGCCAATTCTTGGATGCGGTTCATCAGTCGTACCCGATCAACTGAATGGATTAAATCGAAAATATCCAACGCGGCCTTGGCTTTATTAGTTTGGAGATGACCTACAAGGTGCCACCTAACCTTTGAATTTATCAGTTGCTTTTTACTCTTAGCCTCCTGGACCCGATTTTCCCCCAAGTCAGTTAAACCGGCATCAATGGCAGCTTGAATACAGGAGACAGGGTGATTCTTACCAATGGCTACCAACTGGATTTGGTCTAATGTACGACCACTACGTTGTGCGGCCTGATTGATCCTAAATTGGATGACTTCAATATTGTTTTCAATAATCTGTTGCTGCGTTGCCTGACTCACTGCCACCCTAATCCCCGAATTGGGCAATGATAGCACATGGTTAGAATTGATTGCAACCTTGCCTTGATCTTAGATATAGTCTGAATTTGCCAATCATATCGATGATTTAATTGGCTTTGCTGATAGTCCTTTCATATGCTATATTTTGTCTGGTAAAAATACTGGAGGTTGGGCTTAGACATGGGGAATAGTTTTGGTCAATTTTTTAAGATAACCACTTGGGGGGAATCGCATGGTGGTGCTGTTGGAGTTGTAGTAGACGGTTGCCCTTCACAGGTCAAATTAGATGTTAATGCCATTCAAAATGAGTTAGATCGGAGAAGACCTGGACAAAGTCATATCACTACACCTCGCCAAGAATCAGACCAAATCGAAATCCTGTCTGGTCTTTTTGAAGGTCAAACTACAGGTACGCCAATTTCAATGTTAGTCTGGAACAAAGATGCTCGACCTTCTGCTTATGACCACTTGAAAGATGTTTATCGACCATCCCACGCTGACTACACCTACCAGAAAAAATATGGCATCCGAAATTGGGAAGGTGGAGGTCGTTCCAGCGCAAGGGAGACCGTTGGTCGTGTGGCAGCTGGCGCTATTGCCAAGCAAATCCTTCAACAAGAGTGTGAAATCGAGATCGTGGGTTACGTCAAGCAAATTCATCAAATACAGACCTATGTTGATACCGATCTTGTAACCCTACAAGAAGTTGAAGCGAACCTTGTTCGGTGCCCTGACCCTACTGCTGCCCAAAAGATGGAAGCTAGGGTTGATCAAGCCCGTAGGGATGGTGACTCTCTGGGTGGGATAGTTGGCGCAGTCGCTCGCCAAGTTCCAGTTGGCCTAGGGGAACCTGTATTTGACAAGTTGAAGGCCGATCTAGCTAAGGCTATGATGTCGCTGCCTGCAACAATGGGATTTTCTATTGGTTCAGGTTTTGAAAGTGCTGCCATGACAGGGGTTGAACACAATGATTCTTTCTACAATGACCAAGGGGAAATCCGCACTCGAAGTAATCACTCGGGTGGAACACAAGGCGGAATATCAACTGGTGAAAATATTGTTCTGCAGGTTTCTTTCAAGCCAACCGCTACAATTCGGAAAGAACAAGAAACAGTTGATGTTTTTGGTAACTCAGTCACACTCTCAGCGCGCGGACGACATGACCCTTGTGTTTTACCACGTGCTGTTCCAATTGTTGAGGCCATGATGGCTCTCGTTTTACTCGACCATTATCTTAGACAAAAGGTAAGAGAACGACAATAGCTGCAAAAGGCATATTGTCAGACAACCTGACATCTTTTTGCCTACCTGATTTCATCATTCCTTAGTATCCGTTTAAAACAAATTTACTAGTTTTGCTGTCCAAACAATACAAAACGGGCACACGTTATCTGGGACGACATTGTACTGATTGAAGTTTGGGGGGATTGGTCACCTACTTGCTCAAAGAAATTCTTTCAACGAGAATTTTTCTATTACATTACCCTTACCAAAAAACACCCGTTTGTCAGTAACATTTTTTGTGTTAGAATCTTTTTTATCGTTTTATTCGTAAGGATTTATTTTATGGCTGAAAATCAACCCAACGTGGTAGTTTTTTTTACTGATCAGCAACGATGGGATACTACTGGTGTTCATGGCAATCCACTTGATCTGACCCCTAATTTCGATCGATTTGCAAAGAGCGGAACGCACGCCTATAATTCAATTACATGCCAACCGGTTTGTGGCCCCGCTAGATCTTGCCTGCAGACGGGACTATATGCGACAACTACCGGATGCTTTCGAAATGGCATTCCACTTCCAGATGACAGCAAAACATTAGCTCACTATTTTTCCGAGTCAGGATATGATACTGGTTATATTGGCAAGTGGCATTTGGCTGACACAGGATCGGGTGCAGTTCCAGCTGAAAATCGTTTTGGCTACCAATATTGGTTAGCGTCTAATGTCCTCGAGTTTACCTCAGACGCATACGATATGGTAATGTACGATAATGACAATCAAGCGGTAAAACTGCCAGGGTATCGGGTAGACGCTCAAACTGATGCGGCTATTCGTTACATTGATCAACACCAATCAAATCCGTTTTTTCTCTTCTTGTCATACATAGAACCTCATCACCAAAATCATTTGGATGATTATCCTCCACCGGATGGTTATAGAGAAAAATATACCTCTCAATGGATACCACCCGATTTAGCTGCATTAGTAGGTTCAACTCATCAACACCTAGCTGGTTACTACGGAATGGTTAAACGCTTAGATGAAGCTTTTGGCCGTTTGCTCGATGCACTCAAAAGTCTTGGTTTAGCGGATAACACAATAGTTCTATTTACCTCAGACCATGCTTGCCACTTCAAGACGCGCAATTCCGAATATAAACGATCTTGTCATGATAGCTCGGTCAGAGTTCCTACCGCATTGCATGGAGGTTGCTTTATCGGTGGAGGCGAAATTCGAGAAATGGTTAGCTTGATTGATTTACCTCCAACCTTGCTGGATGCCGCCGGTATTCCGGTACCCGAACAAATGCAAGGACAATCTATTTTACCCTTGATTCGCGGGGAGCGAAGCTACTGGCCATCGGAAGCATTGATCCAAATCAGCGAGTCTCACACAGGACGAGCTATTAGAAGCGAAAAGTGGAAATACAGCGTTAGAGCGACAGGACAAAATAGTGGAAAAGACGGAGGATCTAATGAATACGTGGAGGATTTCCTTTATGATTTAGAAGTCGATCCGTACGAGTTGAGGAATCTTGTTTCCGCTGAATCCCATATTGAAATTTGTCATATACTTCGCCAAAGGTTGATTGATCGAATGATTGAATCTGGGGAATCAGCTCCCGAAATTCAGGCAGCTACAAAAGAGAATAGTGGACAAAGACAGATCTCGATCAGGTAAGTATTTCTGCTGTTGAGAAGTTAATTTTTCTCAGGTCCAAGTTAGTGATCGTTGGTTCAGATCTAGGTTTTTCAATATCAACAACTTCTTCTATTGAAAAAGAGAATTTAGGAATAGTAAATTTGAATTAATTTCAATCGAAATGAGAACGAGGTAGTTTGTTTCTTTACTATCTCAGTATCATTTTGTAGCAGTATCGTGCTAAGATTGGAATTTGAACTAATTTTTAATTTTTATCATGAACTAGAGAGCGTGTACAGATGAAGAGAATAATTGACATTCCTCGCCCTGAATATCCTCGACCTAATTTCCAGCGTGGTTCCAGCGAAGGCATCGACTGGATTAACCTTAATGGTCTATGGGATTTTCGATTTGACCCAGATGATATTGGTGAAAGTGAAGGATGGCATAATAGTGAGGTTTATAATGACAAGATTATTGTACCTTATCCATGGGAAAGCCTAGCAGCTTGGGGTGAAGCAGATTCAGCTAGTAATTCTAACTACCTCAGTACGAATGCTTATTTGGAACCAGACAGCGTAACCTGTGGTGGATTGGATAATTCTGGTAATTATCGGGATGCTGATCGACATACTATTGGCTGGTATCGGCGGACGGTCGTTGTCCCTAATAGTTGGTTCGATCAACGAATTATTCTCAAATTTGGAGCTGTAGATTGGCAGGCCAGAGTTTGGGTTAATGGACAGTTGGTTCGCGAGAACGAAAATGGTTATTTGCCATTTGAAATTGACATTACAGATTATCTGGTAGGTGGACAATCAGCTAGTTTAGTTGTCCGGGCCTACGATCCACAAGACCATTCGGCCCAACCAGCTGGGAAACAGATTGGTTGGTATGTTCGATCGAGTGGGATTTGGCAGACTGTCTATCTCGAACCTCGATCAAAGACTTATATCCAAGATTTTAAGACCTATACTGATATCGATACAGCACAGGTCAAAATCAATCTCAATATCGCTGGTGGAGAGATTGATGGAATTGGATTAGCAGTGAAGAGTAATGCTCCAGTCAAGCAGACTGAAATTGAAGTTTCCGGCAACCAAGCTTTTATCCTCTTGCATTTAGAACCGGAACTAGTACAGTTATGGGATGTGGATACTCCACACTTGTACGATATAGATTTCAATTTAAGAAAAGATGATCAGGTCATCGATCAAGTTTCTAGCTACTTTGGAATGAGAAAAGTTACTCGCCAATTGCTACCGGGAACTAACTACGAATATGTCTTTGTTAATAATCGTCCTACATATTTATTAGGAGCATTGAACCAGTCTTTCACTCCAGAAGGGGTTTACACTTTTCTGGATGATGACCAAATCAAAAACGATATTGTTCGAGCTAAGGAATTCGGATTTAACTTTTTGCGCTTACATATCAAAATTGATGAACCTCGTCTTTACTATTGGGCGGACAAGCTCGGCATTCTGTTTATGTGTGACATACCTAATTTCGGTGATAGTGGCTATGGTGAATTGTCTCAGAAACGTTGGGAAGAGACCCTAAGAGGAACAATCGATCGTGATTTTAACCACCCGTCTATTATTGCTTGGTGCGATTTCAATGAAACCTGGGGATTAGGATATCATCAATATGCTGAAATGAAAGATCGGCAAGAGTGGGTACGCCAGATGTATCATCTAACTCGTGAATTAGACCCAACACGTTTAGCTGAAGATAATTCACCTTGTATCTACGATCACGTGGAAACCGATCTTAACACTTGGCATTTTTATATAAATGACTATCAAGAAGCAAAAGATCATATTGCTAACGTAGTTGAGCAAACCTATCCTGGATCCGAGTTCAATTATGTGGGAGGCAATCAACAAACGAACGCACCTCTACTGAATAGTGAATATGGTGGTATTTCCGCCGGCTCTGGGGACAAAGACATTTCTTGGAGTTTCAAATTTCTAACTAACGAGATGCGGTTATATCAGAAAATCGGTGGTTATATTTACACAGAATTGCAGGATATAGAGTGGGAACACAACGGTTTTATGAATTATGATCGTAGCCTGAAACAGTTTGGTTATGACTGTAATGATATCAATGCACTTGACTTTATTGCCATCGATCATCATCCAGGGCTAACTTTCGAACCAGGTCAAGAATTTTCGGCTGATGTGTATTCTAGTCATTTTTCCCACAAGAAAGTTTCAGACACAGTTCTACATTGGCGATTAGATGGATTAGACCATCAGGGTCAAAAACATTTGGATTTAGTTTCCGGCCACACCGATATTACGTTTAATCCGTATAAGGTGGATAAGGTACATCATTTGTCGTTGAAATTGCCTGATCAACGGTTAGTAGGAACTCTTCATATTTGGGTAACAGATCAAGATGACTCGGTAATAGCTCGTAATTTTGTTAATGTTGAGGTTTTGAAACCAATTTCAGCCGTTGAACAATCTCCTGACCTAACAGTCATTAACCACGATTTCACAGAGGAGCCTCTGGTAGTTATAGAAGGTGAAGGCACCTTGTCTCATTCGATTGAGTTACCTGATATTACAAAAACGATCAAATCGATGGAACTGATTTTTGAAGCTTCTTCTACGGTTATTGGCTCACCACAGACCGATAACGAACTATGGCCGAGTGAAGTTAAAATCATTTCCAATGGAACCGACATCGATACTATTAATTTACCCAATTCTCCCGCAGATGCCCGGGGAGCTTTATCCTACATTAACGGAATTGATGGTAAGTATGGCCACTTGGTCAGAGTATCGATTGATCCAAGCCATTTAGATTTGAGTGGAGGACAATTACAGATTGATTTGCAGTCTGATTCAGGAGGTCTGACTCTTTATTCTCAACGTGCCGGTCGTTACCCGTTGGCAATACAGGTTCGTATTCATCATTAAGCTGTACCTATATGGTGTCTGATGAGAATCTTACATACTGCGGACTGGCACATTGGTAAACGGCTCTATCAGCACCAACGAACCGAAGAGCACCAACAGTTTCTAGATTGGTTACTGAACACAATTATCGATCAGCACATAGATGTTTTGTTGATTTCCGGTGATGTGTTTGATACAGCTCTCCCTTCTTCAGAGTCGATGCAGTTGTATTACTATTTTCTGCATCGGCTTTACACTCAAACTGATACAACTGCTGTAATCACGGCAGGTAATCATGATGCTGCCGTGCGCCTAGAAGCAGACCGTGATTTTCTGAAAATGGGCAGAATATATGTTTTTGGGACTTTGCGTTCTGACCTGAGCCAACAAATTGTTTATCTTCCAAAAGATCAGCCGAAGATAGCGATTGTTGCTCTGCCTTATCTCTCCGAAAATGAGATTCTCTCACATCAATCGTTGGAATCTACTACTAATCGTCATGATCGATATCGATCTGCCATCCGACAAATCTATCGGGAATGTGTCAACTTAATCCCAACTGATTTAGGCAAAATATTGATGGGACACTTAACGGTCCAAGGTGCTTCTAATACTGGTTCTGAAAGGAATATTTTGATTGGTGGTCTGAATTCTGTTCGAGTCGATGATTTTCCGTCGACGGTCGATTATGTAGCACTTGGTCATTTACACCAATCTCAATCGCTGTCCGGTCAGAATTATCCAATTCGATACTCTGGAACACCGCTACCGATGACCTTCAGAGAGGCTAAAATGGATAAGAAAATCTCCCTAATTGAGCTTAATCAAAATAAAAAAATGCCGGGTGAAAATTGGAAAGAAATTACCATTCCTACTTTTCGACGTTTGGTGACGTTGGAAGGAGAAATAAACCAAATCTTGTCTTTGGCTGCTTCAATTGACCAAGATTGGAAAGATGTATACATCGAAGTGAAATTGTTAAGTTCCCAACCGACAGTGGGAATGGCAGACCAAATCCGGCAAGCTTTTGCTGATCAAGGTGGATATGTGTTAACAGTTGAAGTTATGATGGAAAATCATAAACACCATAATTTTTCTGCTTCGGATATTATAACCCAATCTCCTCAAGATGTTTTCGATCAATTTTACCGAGAGAAACATTCCGTTCAGGCTACAGATTTATTCAATGAAGTAGATGACTTTAAGCGAATGTTATCTCAATTGCTAGAACAAATTGAAAATGATAAAACTGAATTGGATTGACGTAATTATAATTTACGCTTACAATACGAATTGATCCGATTAGCTCGTTTGTTATAGTGAATCAACAACCAAATATTCTTTTCTTTTTTCCTGATCAGCATCGACATGATTGGATCGGTGCTGAGCCAGACAATGCTGTTCGTACCCCCTACTTGGATAAACTAGCCCAGAACGGTGTGAGATTTACTAATGCAGTTACGCCTTCGCCTGTATGTGCACCAGCTCGTGCTTGTTTGGCTTCTGGTATGGAGTATGATTATTGTGCTGTTCCAGACAACAGTTATAATTATCCATTGGAGAACTGGACGTTTTATCAAGCTTTACAGAATGTAGGCTATTCAGTGATGGGTTGTGGCAAGTTCGATCTGCATAAAGCGACCCCTTCTTGGGGGATAGATGGAAAAGGATCGATTAAAGATTGGGGATTTACTGACGGTATAGACAACGCTGGTAAGTGGGATGCAGTTCGCAGTGGGGCCGAAAAACCAAAAGACCCCTACATGTACTATCTGTATCAAGAAGGGTTAATTGACGTTCACTTGGGTGATATGGCACGCCGAAGAAGTGATAAAATGGCAACTTTTCCCACCGATTTACCAGAAAGTGCATATTGTGACAATTGGATCGCCCAAAACGGGCTTAATCTACTCGAGCAATGTTCCGACAGTAATCCATGGTTTTTACAAATAAACTTCACAGGTCCACATAGCCCTTGGGATCTAACTAGTCGGATGAAGTCAACTTATGCTGGATTTGACTTTCCACCCCCTTACCCAACCAACCGATTGGTTACCGATGAAATAAATGAGGTCCGGCAAAATTATTCTGCTATGATTGAGAACATTGATCGTTGGTTAGGCATATACATCAATTGGCTATCCGAAAGAAATCAGTTAGATAATACACTAATTGTTTTCAGCAGTGATCATGGTGAGATGTTAGGTGATCATGACCGGTGGGGTAAGTCTTTGCCTTATCAATCTTCAATAGGAGTGCCTTTAGTTATCGCTGGACCAAATGTTAAATCTGGTCTTGTAATGGACACCCCAGTTAGTCTAATCGACTTAACTGCTACCTTTCTAGACCAAGCTCATTCAAAGATACCTTCTCAACTACACGGGAAAACCCTACGATCAGTTTTATCTGGTAGTGATCACGTCCATCGGCAACACGTGCTGTCAGGTCTAGATAATTGGAGATTGGTTTACGATGGTCATCACAAATTGGTACAAGGTTTTGAAGGCCAGTCTTGGCTTTTTGATTTGAAAAACGATCCTACCGAAACGCAAAACCTCTTTCTTGATCAACCCAAATTAGTAGAAAAATTGCAAGCTTTACTTACACATGAATTTGGTTAGAATGTTTTTTATATCTTTCTTTAAGCGTACTAACTAAGTATGTTTAACAACTGTGAGGTCTTTGATATGTTTCGATTCAAAATAATCTGGGCACCAATTTTGGTATTAGTTTGTGTCATTGGTTTTAGCTTTCTAGTTCATTTTTCCACCTACGCTCAAGATTTAGATTGTGTCTGCAAAGAAAAAGAGAAGAACGAAAACGGAATCGTTCTCGAATGCGTCTGCAACCCACTAAATGACAATAATCCGGGTAATAATGTCAATAAGCCAGGTAATAACCAGGGACAAGTTGCTAAAGGTAAACGTCTTACTGGGGGGCCTCTGAAAGGAGCACAATTACTGAAAGATCCTGGGGCAGCACCACTAGAACAAGATCGACCTGGTGCTCCTTGGATCACAAAATGGTATGCTCCTGCCGGTATTTATACCAATAACGGAGGGTTTCAGCAATCAGGTCGGATAGACCTAATCGAGAAGGGAACTAATAAAAAACTGACACAGCCCAAGCTAGCTACGGCCGCAGGATTGCTCAAAACGCAGAATACCAAGCTAAATTGGGGGAAAAAAAATGGTGGGACCTGTGATTGGAAAATCATAGAGATTACGCCAAACAATGGCAACAATATGGGAGAAAATTACGGTGGTGGCGACCAGTCAAATTTTGATACCTACGCCATCTTAGTTATACAAGCACCAAGCAAGTTGAAGGCTGTTATGTCTACGGCTCATGACGATTGGGCGCAAGTTTGGATTAATGGTGAAAAGTGGTATAACAACTCAGCATGGACAGGTGGTGCAGTCAAAGTAAGCTACGATGTTGAAGTCGAACTCAACCGTGGTGGTAATGTGCTGCTTTATCGTTGTGGAGAAAGTGGTGGTTCTGATTATTTCAACTTACACTTTGATGATATTACTAATCGTAAGGTAAAGTATTATCCAAATAATGCCAAAACGAAAAATAGTTTTTTTGTAGAAGTCAATCGAGCTTTGAGAGGGTTAGCAATTGAACCTGTTGATAAATTACCGGTTACCTGGAGCGAAATTAAGCAGTGAAAGAACTAAACGTATTAGGAATTCACAACAGCGAATAATATCTTTCTATTTGTCATCAATTATTCATCGGTAAGTGGGGACTTGGAGCCCCACTTACCGGCAAGTTATAGAAGAGTGCCCCTCAATTTCTTAGGAATGATCGAATTTCTCGTCTGAATATGATTGGGAGCAGAAGTTTCTACGTTAGCTAGTTGATCGTAAGCTAAAATACCTCTCAGCTTTGAAGCGGGATTGGTTGGATTACAACAGCTTGGCCTGGTTGTAATGACAATGAAATCGAGTTGTTTGACGTATTTCGCCAGTTTGTTTCTTCTTCTACCGGAACAATCTGGCTACCCTTTAGCCCATCGACCGTCAGTATCTCCGCTCTTACTTTGGTAATGTTTATCCAACGTGATGGCAGTTTTATCTTTCGATTATCAAATCCCTGCCGACTGTAAGCGATGAGAGTTTGTTCTTTCCAAAGGACTGGACATACTACTTCATCACTATCCATGATCACCGTTCCTGTTTTCGATACATCGGTATTACGACGGTAATACCAAGGAACCACGTTCAAACAGAATTGCTCAATTAATCCCGGAAGATTTTTTGGGTCTTGCATAATTTCTGGTTCTGCATGCATCGGTGTGTATGCATTCAGTAAAGCCGGTAATGAGGTGAAATTGTCGGGTTTTCCAATCCAATTTTCATGAGCATATGTCATTTCGTCATAATGCCATGTCATTGCTTGTAGCCCTAGAAATGGATCTTTTCGAAGCCAGTACATAGCACCTTCGCTGGTTACATCGATACCGTATCTTCTCCAATAGCGAATGATCTTGCGTTGCGCTACTATTTCATCATCAATACTAAAGCCAAGGTATGGACTGATTGGTTCATCTGGTCCTGATGGCCGCATGGAGTGAAAGGCATCAATATGGATGGTACCAGATTCCTTCAACTCGGGAATCATATTAACCAGTCGGTCAATCCTATTTTGGGCGTACCCCAATTCCCATTCTCGGGCGTAGCTGATCTGGTAAGATTGCATTCCATTAAAATTTTCACCTTTTATAGGATCACCGGAAGAATCTTTGGCAATGATATCGCAGGCCAAGTATTCATCCCACAGAGGGCTTTCCATAAAAGCATCAATCATATTGATATGTAGGCTAATCGTTGTATTGTATTCCTTTGCTTTCCTAATTAACCACTTCAAACTGGCCAGTGATGTTGAGTCTTCAGAGCGTTTTAAGCTTGTGTTTACTTGATCCCAGGCGGGATACTTGGAATCATGACCATTGTACTGCCATCCTACCAGATAAATAATTTTGGGAATACCTAGAGTAATATGATTAATTCGCCTGATAACGTTTATTACATCGGAAAAAGTTAAATAGATCTTGTCTATATTTCCCTGGCCGTTCCGGGTACAGAGTAGTAGTTTCATAACTACTGTTCGGTTGTAATCATGAGTCCATGGGGACTCAGGTTTCATTGTTTTGGCCCAATCGTAATAAGCACCGGATTCATCATTGTTTAATCGGGAATTACTGTTAGGACTGGTCATAATTAGCTATCCTCTGATTGAGTTTGCTTGCCCAGCGAACTTCTGAAATTTTTATCCACTTCAATTTGACTCCATTCTAACCAAGGATCACTCAAAACTTCTGTCATGTAACGCATTTCAGCAGTTTTATGGTCTCTTGGTCTATATTCTGTGTGCAGATGATGTTTAATACGAAAAAAGACCATGTTTCGAGGTTTTTTGCCTACATGACGGCTTTCGCCATGGCATGTTAGGTAATGAGCTATTACGGCATCCCCCTTAGACATTAACTGCTGTGTAGCCGATGGCCACCAACTTCCATTGTCAGATTCCCCCACGTATCGTGGAGAATCACCCATGGATCGCGTCGGAGGAGGGATCATGCGCGGTCTTACATCAGGCCACTGACCACGGGAAGCATTGCTACCAGGTTGGCGATGCCAAGGTTCTAGTGGCCAATCTGGCCCTCCTGGGCCTAAGGGCCCACCTTTAGATGCTTGATGGGCAAAAAAGGCAGCATTAGTAAGATGCGACCCACGGAGGACCGCAAAGTTACCACAGTCTGGTTTTATTTGTTCACTCAGTGCGACACCAACCAAAGCTGAAAAACTCATAATTGGGGCCTCATGGTCTGGGTTGTTTTCGTGTGGTCCTGGGTGTATGGCAATACCATCAACATGTCCATTCCAGTCAAATGGTGATGGAGTAGGACGCCCCATATAGATGTCAATTTGATCAGTCGGTGTAGGCATCCGGACAGCAATTTGTGCGCTAGTGACGGGCAAAACCTGCCCACCAAGAAGGTCCTGTAATAGTGAGTGTAGAGGCGAATTATGGTATAAAGCTTGTACTGCGTCGGACGCTCCACCCTCTTTTCTATTGACGGCTTCAATTGCAGCCCGGCACAAATCCTGAGAGACGATTTTTCGGAGGATAACGACCCCTTCCTTAATTAGTTCGCGTCTCTGCTCCAGAGTCATAAAATCATCAACGATCATTTGGGTTCCCCAAAAATTTTTTAGACCTGATTGGAATAATTGATTATCTATCAACACATAAGTGACAAGCGGATTAAACCCAATGCAACTCAAGCTTTATCATTCACTCTACATTCAAACAATGGATCAGTGGCAGCATGAGTACATTAATTGTAAAGGCAACTATGATTTCAACTCCCATGCAAGAGTGGTTTCCAGACTGTCCTCATTAATCTCAATTCCTAATCCGGGCTGGCGGGGCACAGTAATAGATCCATCTTCATCAATCCAAAATGGCTCATCAAGAACAGATTGCAGAGTTTCTGGTGTCAAAATTGGCGGATCAAAGGGGAATTCGATCATCGGGCAATTATCTACTGTTGCCATTACTTGTAAGGTGGCAGCAAACATAATGAAAAAAGCGCCACCACCAGTTACATGTGGAATTATTAGTCGCCCATAGTGATCAGCCGTTGATGCTATCTCCTTTAAGCCGATTATACCAAAGTTACCGGTCAATGTGATATCGGGTTGCACTATATCGTACGCACCGGCTAACAGATGCGGAGAAAAATCGCTTACTGTTGGAGTGTGTTCACCACCGGCAACCATCATTTCCACCATATTGGAAATTCTACTTAATCCTTCAATGTCCTTGCGAGGGAGTGGTTCTTCCAAAAAGAACACGTCAAGTTGGTCTAGTTCGGTCGCCATTTGCATTGCTGTCCGCCTAGACCAAAATTCATACTCGTCTCCAATGGATGAAGATGCATTGTTTTGGTTGGCATCTACTAATATTTTCACCTGATCTCCTACCGCATTTCGGACAGCACTAATCATGGCTAAATCATCCAGTGGATTAGAACGATGAAGTCGTAATTTGATGGCCTTAAAACCCAAATCAATCAACGATTTTACTTGCTCGACCTGTTGTTTGGTATCCAATAATCGGCTAGTCGCAGCATAAACTGGAATTTTTTGAAGCTTTGCACCTAAAAGGTGTGATACGGGTAATTTTGCCACTTTCCCAATTATATCCCAAAAGGCAATTTCCAATCCTGCAGCACGTTTACCTGAATTGCCTGCGCGTTTACCTCCCATATGATGAGACCAAAATTGGCGGATTTGAAATGGATCTTGATTCTTTATTAGTTCTGGGTTTCCACCTATGTTGGGTCCATACCCAACAATCCCTTGATCAGTGTAAACTTTGTACAACGACAGATTGAAACTGTTTGTATGTGGACCACTCGGCTCGGACCAAGCTGGTCGCCATGGAATAGGCAATTCAATTGGTTTGCTATTCGTTAAAATTTCGACCTTGGTAATTTTCATTCTAGATCACTGGTTTGTTCGCATGGTGATTCTAGGAGATTTGGCGTGTTTCGTCAATACTAAAGCATATGTAACAGATTCATAACTACTTATGGTATGATAGGCCGATTTCAGGTGAATTATGACCGATATAACCTCATCCCAATATGCAACTACAGAGATGCCCGTTTCTTTAATAGATTCAATGGGCGACGACTTAACAGTAGTAAACGCAGCTCGAGTCTCTTTTGGCAAAAAAAAGACCAAATTTGACAGTAAAGATAAACGGTTGATTGCGTATTTAGCTTCACATGGACACTGGACCCCATTTGGTCATGTTTCATTACAGTTTCATATTCAAGCACCAATCTTTGTCGCGCGCCAACTAGTTAAACATCAAGTTGGGCTGGTTTGGAATGAAATTAGCCGCCGATACGTAGATTTTCCGCCGACTTTTTATGTGCCAGAATCATGGAGAGGACGAGCAATTGATAAGAAACAAGGTAGCAGTAGCGCTATGATAGTTAGTCCATCGACAGATGCTTATGAATCTGCTTGTCACCAGGCGGTTCTTCACTACAATCAACTCATTGATTCTAAAGTGAGCCCAGAGCAAGCAAGGTTAGTTTTACCACAGTCAATGATGACCGAATGGTATTGGTCTGGAACTCTGTTTGCTTTTGCCCGAGTTTGCAATCTACGCTGTAAACCTGATGCCCAGCATGAAACCCAAATAGTGGCCGATCAGATTGATAATTTAGTCAGTCAAGTAGCCCCAATATCATGGAAAGAACTTCGAGATTAAAGCCACAATGAAAAGCCGTAGTCGCTGTGAACTATTTGAATAACAAAAAAAACATCATAGAAGATCGGCCATATCTGCTTTTGACACCAGGGCCACTAACTACCACTCGCACAGTAAAAGAATCGATGCTAGTCGATCTTTCAACTTGGGATAATGATTACAATAATATTGTGCAACAGGTCCGTTCTCGTATCGTCCAACTGGTAACTCGTTCTAAGTTATATACGAGCGTACTCATGCAAGGAAGTGGGACTTTCGCTGTAGAATCTACGGTTGGGTCTGTCGTTCCTCCAGATGGGAAACTGCTAATTATCAGTAACGGTGCATATGGAAGGCGGATTGGCCTAATTGCTGATAGACTAAAGATTGATTTTTCCGAGATGAGGTGTAGCGAAACGACTTGCCCCGATTCTCAAAGACTCAACCAAATACTAGAAACAGATCCGTTGGTTACTCATGTTGCAATGGTACATTGCGAAACTACAACTGGTATCCTCAATCCAATTAGAGAACTCAGTAAAATTGTTAAAAAACATAACCGGACCTTAATTTTGGATGCGATGTCTAGCTTTGGTGGTATTCCACTTGTTATAGATGATATTGGTATTGACTATCTAATATCTTCCGCGAATAAGTGTATTCAGGGAGTACCGGGATTTGCATTTGTTATATGTCACCAAAAAAAGTTTGAGAAAACTCGAGGGTACGCCCGTTCCCTGAGCTTGGACCTTTATGATCAATGGGAAACTATGGAGACTAAAGGAGGTAAGTGGCGTTATACATCACCTACACATACATTGCTTGCATTCCATCAAGCATTGGAGGAATTGGAAAATGAGGGTGGTATTGGGACTCGAAACAAGCGATACTCAGCTTGCCAGAGGATCCTAGTTGATGGTATGTCCTCGATTGGCTTTTACCCATTGCTAGACAAACACCTACATTCTCCTATAATTACAGCCTTTCGTTACCCGAAAGAAAAATGGTTTAATTTTTCAATTTTTTACCAAAAGTTGAAAGAAAGACGATTCGTTATCTATCCCGGAAAGGTTTCCGAAGAGGATACCTTTCGAATTGGTACCATTGGGGATTTGTCCATAGATGATATAAGACACTTGGTCCGTGTGATTGAGGAAGTTGTAATTGGTATGAAATCTGAAGGATAAAAATGTCTGTCCTTTGCCACAGTAGAGTCTGATGATACGATATCGGCAGCTAGAAGAAGAGTTTTACTAAATTCTATTATAATAATTGAATGATCAAGTTAATTAAATGGAGACGTATATGAACCAACTTCGCTATGACTTTTGGCGTACCTTATCTTTTGGTATCTTTGTAGTTCTGACGGTGGTAACGCTTTCAGCTAATGCAGCTTCCACTATTATTCCCTACGGTAAAATGACAATCGACGGTAAACTTGACGCAGGCTTGGAAGAAAAAGCGGCGAAGTTTGACCTCTCATTAGTTTGTATTGTAGGTACAATCAAGGACGATTACTTCTCAACTTATTTATCTTACGATCAGGATTATCTGTATTTTGCTTGTACAGCTAAAGATAATGATGTCTCCTGTAAGGATGTTGTGTCTCGAGATTTCAAAGATTCTGATTACATCCGTTTTTATATCAACGTAGAAGGAGACTATAAAAAACGACAACAACTAGATGGAAAAGGAGATTGGGCCTTTATTTTCACCCCACAAAATTCGAAAGGGAAGTGGCAACCAATGCTTAAAGAGTGCGGATATAATGGGCCTGGCCATGGCGACCTAGATGGTGATAAGGTTACAAAAAAAAGAAAAAGTGGACCTATTAATGGTGGATGGTATGTTGAGGCCGCAATCCCTTTTGATTTGTTCGAAAAAAAATTAAAAGATTTAGAGAAGGCCAACTTGGGCGTCTATTTTATTGGTGGAGATACTGATAAGGGAGGTGTTCGTTCCGGTGAAGTTCGAGTGCCTGCAGAGGGGGCGGGTGGCTATTGGCAATCTCCATCGTACTGGCAACCTGCCAAATTTGGCCCGTTTTCGGTCACTCTCGAGGACAAGCTAGCTACGCTTTGGAGTAATATTAAGCGATTCTAGGAGCTATTTCCTTCTTTGCTGATTCACTTAGACTAGGAGCAAATTATCTCCGATGGTCATATGGGTTGTTTTCGCGGGTACTTTTGGAGATAGTTTGTGGTAATTGTGAGTCCAAAGGCCTCGTAATCAAAAAGGCTCTCCTCTCCATCAAGTTGGCAAAGGATTAAAATATCCTCGTAATATGCTATAAATATGGACTAAAAGGATCGATTATCTCAATATCTAGATATTTGATGCGGTTATGACTATCGAAAGAAATTTGATGTCAGTGATTGACTTTTTCAACATCGACGAAATAAACACCGAGATTATTTCCGTTAGCTCGCTCTGTTGGAACGAAATCTAGTACGCTTTTTTCATCTCTATAATCATCACCATTACCAACTGGCCGATTCAGCAGTCGGCACTTATCTAGGCTGGGCATGCTTAGATCCCACCACGCCATTGTCGTTGAACCTCCTCCATCCATATTAATTCCGTTGTAAGCACCAAACATTTTCAGGATACTACCAACATCACTGACGGTTGCCCCATAGCTGTTGTTTTGTCGACCGTCAATTGTCAAAAAAAAGAGGTATTGACCATCTTTCGACAAACCTATTCCTGTTCGTGGGTGTAGTTGTGTCCCAGATGAAGATGGTTTTCCATTTGTAAGACATAGGCTAAACCCACTGACTGCCGTTTCAATGTTTGATATGTCGAGTTCAGTTGAAACCATGGAAATTTGCAGAAAACCAGTCTTACCTGCCAAGAGTGAAGCAACGTTTTCCTGATTGGATACTACAATTCCTTGAGAAACAGCAAAACCAGAAATGTCGGTTGGTTCCTCCTTTTGATATGGCGCAGGCCAAGGTGAAAAGAGGATAGCATTGATTGCGACCAACAGTTTTTGATCAGTTTTCTGAGATTGGCGAATAAAGTTTCGAGTGGTTTGGCGGATTGTTTCTGACTGGCCATCTAACCAGTTTGAACAACGTGGCGTAGTATATAACTTCATACCAGGAGTATGGCTGTCAATGCGTAGACAATTGATGACCATTTTCTGAGGAGTAGGTCTTTCAATTTCTGTGTGCCACACCCCTGTACGAAGTTTTTTTGCGGTGTTCCAGTCATAACTCTTAGTCTCAAAGTCAGATAATACAGATTGGTTTCCCACAAAAAGCAATAAAGATAGAGTGAAAACAAATTTCAAACTTCCCAGAAACTTACAACTCATTTTTGTTATATGAATTACTTTTTGTTCTTTCGCAAGAGTTCTTATCTTTACTTTTGTATGGACTAAAGATTGAATTTTTTCCGATGTTGTTCAGCTAATATACACTATTACTGAGATAGTTTCTATTACTGAGATAGTTTCTATTACTGTTTTTCATTCTATAAACTAACTGGATTTGTCAAAAAAGAATCTACCGTTATTTTTTTGTATTAACTTTTCATGATCTGACCCTGAATTATACAATTGGTAACCTTCATTTTTCGCGAGTCCAATTTCGAACACAAACTGGTGAGCGTACATTTGAAAATATAATTTGGAATTTTATCTGTTTTGCTAAGTTTATGGCGCGTTATGTTATGGTAAACTTAAAAACCGCAAAAACTTCTGACCGTCCTAAGTTAGTTTAGGTATGTTGTATGTGCATGTTAATTCACCTCTACCGATGTAGATTGGATGATTTGTTTTAATTCTATAGCTACTAATTTGAAAGGAATTTATCAGCGAACTAACCCCCAATTTATCATTGTCTCTACAATAATCGAATAGAATAAAAATAACCTGAGAAACGGTAATGAGAACCGCTGATCAATTAACAGATACGCTCCACAAATGGGTAATTGAATATTTGTCTGATTATTCATACCTACCCGCAAATCGACGTCTTCGTCCCAATCTATATAGAATTATTTGCACTTTAGTATTATTTTCGGGATTTACTCTAGTATTTGGGGGGGGATTTAGCCTCGCTAGACTTGGTCATCCATCTAAGTTGATTTTCCTAGCAGAGGGCTTATCTATACTTTTAATTTCTCCTGTATTGAGTAATACAACGGCTCTTTTTTTAGCTGAAGACAAATTTCTATCAATGCGTCAAAAGTGGAAATTCTTACTACTATCCATAGGTAAACAGCAAATCGCTATTTGGATAGCAATTGGGTTCAGTTTTATCAGTTGGTCAACTATTAGTAATTACACGTCAATAATTACGCCTATTCCCCTTTCTGTCCTTTTGTATATACATTTGGTGTTATCCATTTTTGTTGTTATAGGTAGTGTTTCCGGCTTATGGTCTCATACTATTTTGGGTTCGTTGAAATCTGTTTATTCAATTCAATTAGCAATTTTTTGGTGGTTATGTATTATTTTGTCCCCTTTTATTTTAGTACCTCTAGACCGTTTTTCATTTAGTTTAGAGGGGATTATACCGTACTTTTTATACATGAATCCGATGATTGCCATTTGTCAATTGTTAGAGCAAGATACTTCTATTTTCAGGACTCCCTATTTGTACGAAATTTTACCTGTGGCTTCTTATCATTTTGTATACCCAAACTGGGTATACATTTGTATCGTACAGGTATTATTATCAGTTTTGATGTTGATTTTTTCTTTTAGGTTTAAACTTTAGGTGATTGAGGTGTTTACCATTGTCAGAATTAATAATCAGTGCTTCTGGGGCAAGAGGTGTTATAGGAGAATCATTGACACCAGAGCGGGTTGTTCGTTTGGCAGCAGCCTTCGGCAATTTCATCGGTAGCGGACGAATTGTAGTAGGATACGACAGTAGAACTTCTGGGCCGATGATGATGCATTCTGTTTATGCTGGATTGCTTGCAACAGGATGCGACATATTAGACGTTGGTATGTGTCCAACCCCGACAATTCTATTTATGTCTAGGGTTGAGCAAGCTGACGGCAGCATCGTTATTACTGCCAGCCATAATCCAGCCGAATGGAATGGGTTAGAATTTGCGGCTCAAGCAGGTCGCTTACTAAATAGTCAGGACCTTAAAAGCTTTCTAGATATTTATCATAACCAAAAGCTAAGACTATGTTCTTGGAATAAACAAGGGAAAATTAAAAAACTAAATCAAGCAACCAGCCATCATATAAACGCAATTTTGGAAGCTCCTTGGATCAATTTGGAACACACACATTCTCGTCAATTATCTGTAGCCATTGATGCGGGAAATGGTGCGGGAAGTCGAATTAGTCCAGTTTTATTACGAGCACTTGGGTGTAAAGTTTCTGAAGTTTTTTGTCATCCCGATGGTTCATTTCCTCGTCCGAGTGAACCAGACCCCGAAGCCTTAAGTAAACTATGCAACACGGTTCAATCGATCAGTGCAAATCTTGGTTTGGCTCACGATGGAGACGCAGACCGGTTAGTAATCGTTGATGAATCGGGTCATGCTATAAGTAGTGAGTATACTCTTGCTTTGATAGCTGATTTTTTGTTAGAAAAGACAGACCAACCAGCTTACATAGTTGCAACCATTTCAACAAGTCGGTTGATTGAGGATATCGCGGATCGACATAAGGCTGAACTGCTTCGTGTACCTGTCGGAGTCAGTTTTGTGGTAAAGAAGATGAAAGAACTTTCTAAAGATAATCCAAAGGCACTCGTCCTAGGTGGTGAAGGTACTGGTGGTGTAATATTACCCAACTGGCAATACACTACAGATGGAATCGCGGCTATTTCTGTTATTGTTCAGATGTTAGCTGATTCTGATTATTCAATTCAATCTCGTGTCAGAAATTTACCAAAATATGAGATGCACAAAATTAAACTTAAGATCAAGAGACAAGCAATTGCCGATGAGTTAGTACAGCGAGCAACTATAATTTTCGGCCAATTATCGAATTCAACTCTGGATTTGACCGATGGTATTAAGTGTGTTTGGCCGGATCGATGGGTTAATATTCGAAAATCTGGCACGGAACCAGTTGTACGCATTTTTAGTGAGGCAAACTCCTCAGACACAGCTAAAGAACTTGCTTTACAAACCCAAAAAAGTTTACAACGAATCGTGATGCAGATTGAACAAGAGAACAAGTAAAAGATCAGTAACAAATAGCCGAAAGCAAGCGTTATTGATAATCAGAAATTCAAAAATTGGTTTAAAATGAAATCATTAAAACTAGTTTGTGTCGGTGGTGGTACTGGCTTATCGTCTCTCTTAAAAGGTTTTAAAAGACTTTCGACGATAGATCCAGATGCGGCGGTCATAATCAATATCGACGAACTATCGGCTGTAGTGACTGTCTCAGATGATGGTGGGAGCACAGGACGACTGATAGATGAGTTTGACGTATTACCCCCAGGCGACATTCGTAAACTTCTCGTTTCCTTATCTGATTCTGACAAGCTAGTTTCTAGCTTGTTCGAGTATCGTTTCTCTAGTGACGGACCTTTGGGTGGTCATAATATAGGAAATTTATTACTAATTGCGTTGACGGAACTTAATGATAATAATTTCCCTCGAGCCATTCAGCTGGCATCTCAATTACTGGCTGTTCGGGGACAAATTATTCCTGTTAGTCTACAACCAACGGTTCTGTGTGCCGAGTTAATTGACAAAGAAATTATACGCGGTGAATCAATGATACCAGAGCGCAAAAATCGAGCCCCAATTCGGAGGATTTTTTTAGAACCACGCCCGAATGGTAAGACTAACAAAAAATATGAGGTGAAAGCACATCAAGCATCTATTGACTCCATTAATGATGCCGATGTAATCATTATTGGGCCAGGTAGCCTCTATACTAGTATTATGCCTAATTTGGTATATCCTGAGATAAGAAAAGCCTTTAGCGATTCTTCGGCCGTTAAAGTCTATATTTGTAACGTTATGTCTCAACCGGGTGAAACAGACAACTATTCCGTAACCGAACATGTGAAAGCCATTACGAGCCATGCAAAAATCGATCTTGATTACGTGATTGTCAATGATGGTATTGCGTCTCCTCAAGTGCTTAAAAACTATATCCAAAAGGAAATCAGTGGGCAGTTAGATTTAATCCGAAAATATACCGATGAAGGATTGATCATGTCGAGTAAGCAGGGAAATCTGACGACCAACCCACCAATTGACTTTTTTGATCATATTAGCTCTTTATCAGAGCAGATTAGCCAATTGTCTAGCGGAATTACCAAAATTGCTAGCACATCACAAGTCCAAGTTTTGTTTGATCCGCAAAAAGATCATTTAGGTGATGCACAGCTTGTAACTGCAGATATGATTTATCAGACTAAGGTAGTCGTCGATCAAGGCATAGAATTAGATGTAGTGAGACATGATCCTATGAAACTAGCAACTACTCTGGTTAAAGTGATTGGAGATCATTTTGATTTTTCGTAATCGATCGTTATTGAAAGAGGTCTTTTCGTTTGTTTGTTCAGTGTATCTTTTTTGTTGGTCGTTGAATTGTCTTGCGCTCGAAGGCTTGATCAAGGAAATTACTGTAAATGGAGAAAAGGGTACTATCAGTATAGATTGGGGAACAGGAATAGTTCGCCAAGCCGGATCTCACATTGAAATCTACCGCCAAAACTTAGAAGGGAATATAACCTGGGTTAGCTATGGATTTATTAGAGGCTCTGATTTATCTTTGGCTGATACTTTTGATACTTTTGATGGCTTGCCTTTACAAATCGGAGATTTAGTTAGAATACAGCAACAGAGCAAAATTTGCTCTCGCATTGGACAAACCGTCTACGTTATCGCCTCACCTGATTTGACAAAGAAAATTCAGGCTGACCAAGAAATTGAACGTCTATTTGTCTATCGAGCCAATCGAATCCCTCGTTTTTTGAAAAACCGTTGGTATACGTTCGATTGGAGAGAAAAAGTCTGTGACCTGACAAAGCCAAAACTAGTACAAAGGTCTAAAATCAAATCTTCTGTTGCATTCGAAACTCCTGCAAAAGGTGATTGGGTATATTCAGAAGATTTACAAAGTCAAAATCGATACGATGCTGACCAGCGGCTGTTCGTACTAAGAACCGAAGGTAATAGCGTATGTATTAGCCGATTCAATCAGCCCATTGTTGGTAAATCCTATACGTTACTGAGACGGAAGAGAAAATCTGATGAAGTTGATCCTGATTTTCCTATTTTTCGGATCAAAGTCGACCAGGTTTACAATTATGTTGTTTCGGGTGTGTACGAAAACCCACGACTACCTAAAAAATTAAGTGTTGGCGATGGTGTCAAAATTATTGATTAACCAACGATTTCCTTTTTTATTTTTATCTTTTCTTTTTCTTATATTAATGATCCCCGTAGTCCAGGCAATGGAATGGATTGATGGAACTCACCTGTTACCCAGTACTGTCCCAATCGACTTAATTCCATCAGCTCCGGCCCAGCGAAATCCGCTTCAAATTGGCGATCAGCGTATTTTCTTTGCGGTCAATTTTCGTACACAGGATCAGTATAATTTGAGAGCGACACTGCGCGGAATTGGTGATTTTTGTTATGTTTACGTTCAAAATTCAGAGTGGAAGCGGAGAGTTAACTCTCGTGCAATCACTAATTTAATACGTAGTTTTGAGCGTTCTACCCCAACTGACCCGAACAGGGGTATATACCAAATCCAAACTAAAATATTTGGTCAGCCACCAGATCGAGATGGTGATGAACGTGTTTCTTTCTTACTTCTCGATATTCCAAGTGATGCACGTGGGCAAGTGGTAGCTGGGTACTTTAGCGATCTTGATCAGCAGAGAGGACAATTAAGAGACCCAAAAACAGGGAAATTGTATAACAGTAATGAGTTAGATTTGATTTATCTGGATACGAATCCCATTTCTGCTGGTGGGCCTGATAGCTTAACTGTCTTAGCCCACGAATTTCAACATTTGATTCATTGGAAGAATGATCGACGTGAGACCGTATGGGTAAACGAAAGTCTATCAGAGTTTGCAATGTTCATATGCGGTTTCCCACCACTTGACCATCTGTCCAGTTTTGAGTCCAACCCAGAGATATCTTTGATCGATTGGGATCGTGATAGTCCATACTTGCTAGCTAGTTATGGTGCAGCATACTTGTGGTCTCTTTATCTTTATGAACATCATGGAAAAGAACAAATAATAACTACCATTGCCCGTAGCAGATCTTCAGGGATTTCTGGTATCAATCAAGCCTTACGAACCTTGGGGTCCAAAGAAACTTTTCAAACTGTGTATGCTGACTGGAAAATCGCCAATCTGGTTGATGATTTGGATTTTGGAAACGGGAAATATGGTTATAGAAATGCAAATCCGAGAATTCAAGTTAGTAAAAAACACCAATTTTACCCAGTGAAAAGTGGGCGTCAATTGCTCAAGAGCTATTCTGTTAATTATATTTCATTTGCCCAATCCTCTGGAGAAAAGTCACTGTCTCTGTCCATGGAAACGGATGGTAAATATAATTATGATGTAAGGGTAATAACTAAAAATCAGGGCAAGTTAGTGGATATTATCAAGTTACCTATTGAAACTTTAGCTGGTAAAACCATATCGAACTTTGGTCGGCGAATTGATGAAGTAATTTTGGTACCTAGCTTATCATCTGAGGCTCACCTGCTTGGCATTGGAAAATCAACCTATATTTACAATGCTAGTTTGCAGGATGAGGTTGATTTTGAAATTTTCGTGATAAATAATCCCATACATCGCCGTTATTGGGAAATTTTAGCAATACCTAGTCAACTTTCAGACCCACCGACTATTACTATTCGCTCTGGTAATGATACCTTGATTTTTTCCTTACCAATCCCTCTGGTTTCTGATCAACCTTTTTTTGCTTACTCTTTTTATCTTCCACTAACGATAGAAGCGAAATCAGTGGAATGGTTTGTATCTTTTTTGAATACTCCAGTAGCCTCAGGCAAATTGCCTAGCCTTCCTGATTAGTCAGTGGATCCGAAAATCAATGATCTTGACTCATATGACCGAAATAAGTTAACACTTATTATTATTGCAAACCAATACCCTAGACCAGAATAAATTTGATAAGGACTCTTCAAAACTCATGACATTCCAAGAAATTATCTCCCAGTTACAACAGTTTTGGGCTGATCAAGGTTGTCTTATTCAGCAGCCTTGTGATATTGAAGTAGGAGCTGGCACTTTTAATCCTGCTACCTTTTTGCGTTGTCTTGGGCCCGAGCCATGGCAAGTTGCCTACGTTGAACCGTGCCGTAGGCCAACTGACGGTCGCTATGGTGAAAATCCTTTCCGATGGGGTGCTTATTATCAGTACCAAGTTTTGTTGAAACCTGCGCCAACGGATGTTCAGTATTTGTACTTGGAAAGTTTGAAGAGCTTAGGTATTGACCCACGTAAGCATGACTTTCGATTTGTAGAAGATGACTGGGAATCGCCGACCTTAGGTGCCTCTGGCTTGGGGTGGGAAGTTTGGTGGAACGGTGCTGAAATTACTCAATTCACCTACTTTCAACAAATGGGAAGCTTGGAATTGAACCCAATTTCTGCCGAGTTGACCTACGGCTTGGAACGTATTGCTCTTTACCTGCAGGATGTATCTTCATTCCATGAAATTCAGTGGAATAAACGATTGAAGTATGGAGATGTCCATTATGAAGCCGAAGTGGAATATTCGAAATATAATTTTGATTATGCAAATACTTCAATGTTGCTAAGCTTGTTTGATACTTATGAAGCCGAGGCATTTTCCTGTTTGGATAAAGACCTAATTTTACCTGCTACCGATTATGTTCTGAAATCGTCTCATACATTTAATTTACTGGATGCGCGAGGTGTAATTAGTGTCACAGAGCGAGTTGGCTATATAGAGCGAGTACGAAGGCTTGCTCAAAAAACGGCTCGTGCCTATGTTACACAGCGTCAGAATCTAAACCACCCATTACTTATTTCTCCTGATTCAGTTACTATTGACGCTGATGTTGAAATTTCAGCGGATGAAATTATAGCTAATGATTCAAGCAAAAAAAGTGATTTTTTGCTTGAAGTAGGTACTGAGGAAATTCCTGCTAGTTATATTCAGCCAGCTCTAGAACAGTTGAATGATTTAGTTCGATCAACCTTGGTTGAAAACCGATTATCGTTTGAGGAATTGAAAGTATTTGCTACACCAAGAAGATTGACACTGGCAATCAAAAGTATTGACCTTTGTCAAACTGATCAAGAAACCGAGGTGATCGGTCCTCCTATGAAAGCGGCCTTTGATGATGACGGAAATCCAACAAGCGCAGCTACTGGGTTTGCTAAATCAAATGCGATCTCAGTAGAATCCTTGCAAGTAATCACAACTAACCGTGGTGAGTACGTTTCCGCAACTAAATCGGAAATAGGCAGAAAAACTTTTGAAATCTTGACAGAGTTGGTGCCTGATTGGATTCACAGACTCAATTTCCCAAAAACTATGCGGTGGGACGATTCACGTTTTGCTCGACCAATTCGCTGGCTTGTAGTACTACTGGGTAAGAATATTATACCTGTCAAGCTAGACCGACTAACCGCTAGTCGTCTTACCTATGGTCATCGATCGCTCAACCCAGAACCAATACAGTTGTTATCGTCGGACCTGAATTCATACATAGAACAACTTCGTATTGCCAATGTTCTTGTTGATCAAACTCAACGTTACGATGATATACAAAAGAAAGTTGAACTGATTTTAGCTGAAGAGAAATGCTCAACCGTACTCGACCAAGAATTACTAACGGAAATAAACTACTTGGTTGAAAACCCACAAGCTGTAGTCGGCACTTTCGATTCAGAGCATTTAGAATTACCAATTGAAGTCCTAACAACGTACATGAAAAAGCATCAACGGTATTTTCCCATGTTAAAAGAAGATGGGACACCAATTGCTAAATTCATCACTATTTCTAATGGCTCAGAAGGTAACCCATCTGTCATTCGTCAGGGAAATGAACGAGTCTTGCGATCTAGACTAGAAGACGCCACATTCTACTACAAAGAAGATCGAAAATCTACTTTAGTAGATAAAGCTAATCAGCTCAAAAATGTTATATTTCAGGTCCAACTTGGATCATTACATGAAAAGTCAAAACGCCTACAAAAGGTGGCCAACTCTATTGTCGAGCAATTAGATGATATAAGCCTAAATGAAAAAAAATGCATACAAAGAACCGCAGAGCTATGTAAGGCTGACTTAACAACGCAGATGGTGATCGGTTTTCCTTCTTTGCAGGGAACAATGGGGAAATATTATGCCTTAGCTAGTGGAGAGTCGAATGATGTTGCTCTGGCTATCGAACAACACTACCGACCAATTTCTTCCGAAGGTAGCCTACCCGAATCTCGAATTGGGATGATTGTTTCTATTGCTGATAAGATGGATACAATCGTGGGTTACTTTGGTATTGATGAACGACCCACAAGTTCTCAGGACCCCTATTCATTGCGAAGGCAAGCTATTGGAATCTTACGGATTTTACAGTACTATCAGTTACCAATAGATTTACATTCCGTAATTGATCAATCTGTGGCAAGTTACCTCGATAATGAGATTGAATTCGCGGAAGATACAAAAGTCGCAGTTGCTAATTTTCTGAAAGGAAGATTCCAAGTTCTCTTACAAGATCAAGGTTTTGCTCACGATGAAGTCAATTCAACCCTATCTGTTCTTGATACGAAGCACAAATTCGATGTCAGTGATGTGGAGAAGAGAGCACAGCTTATACAAGCCTTTCGTAAAAGAGATGACTTTGATCAGGTTTACTCATCACTTAATCGAGTGTTGCGCATTCTGCCCAATCAGTCCTTTTCTGTTGCCAGTCAACAGATCAAATCACAACTTTTTCAGGAAGAAGCTGAGCATGAACTTGGTAATTTATATCTTGGTTTTTCTAAAAAAATGGCTGACTTGAACGAAAAAGGTCAGTATGATAAACTGCTAAATAATTTGGCAGAGCTAGCCCCAGCAATTGATCATTTTTTTGATCAAGTCTTGATCATGACGGATGATCCAGAGATAAAAGCCAATCGATTAGCCTTATTATCGGAAATTGCTGGCTACGTTTACGCTATTTGTGACCTGAGAGAGCTCGTCATTGCACCCAAGAGCTCATCTTAAAATCTGAAAAATCTGATTGTCTTTATTTGGGGTTATTTTGTGTTTTCGGGTGTTTCAGAAACTTAAAGAAGAGGACTTGCATTGAAATCATATGGTTTGTTAAGTATTTTTTGCATTAGTTTTCTTGTCTTCAGTTGTAGTACTGATAAAGAAAATCAAGATATTTTAGGTGCCAGAAAATCCATCGTCACCGTCAATAACAGTAGTAGAGAACAAGTAGATTACTCAGGTGCGAAGAAAGCTGTAGAGTCAGCGCTAGCTTCTGTGCCTGATTCGGTAGAAGCTAGGTGCCTAAAAGAAATACTTTTGCTTCATTCTGAAAGTAGTTGGACAAAGGATATTGATCGATGGAAAAGCACTATTATCGCAGTGCAACAAATGCTATCACCACTAGAAACTCGACTTCAACAACTACAAGTAGTTGAGGATCCTGATTCCGACCAACTAGACCTTTTAGACTTATTGGTTCATAGTCGGAACTCGGTTTATAGCTTAATCGCTTACGGTTTATCGGATTTATTTTCTGGAGATATTGATAATAGTGGAAACGTGAAGATTGACTCATCAATTTTGCGCTCATTGTTGGAAGCACAAAGATGCTACAACGGTCAAGCCAAGAGATTAGCTTTTGAGACTATCAATCAGTTTGGTATGAAGGTTAAAACCCAACTTCTAGATATTTTATCTCTGCCAATCTCACCCGAAGTTCGACAATATGCTGTCTCACACCTTGCCAATATCGCGGATGAATCACTAGTCGGAACCTACACAAAAATTTTATCAAATAAGCAGGAATCAAATCAGGTTCTTTATTCTACTGTCGTAGCACTGGAGAAAATTGGCTCAAATAAAATTATGCCAGCACTCAAGGCTGCAACCAAATCTAATTCGGCGATTGTGAGAATGCACGCCGCTAAGCTTGCACATAGACTAAATTCTGCTACTTCTGTAGTAGATTTGATGTATCTACTTGCTGATAGCGACAGTTATGTCAAATCGACCGCGATCTCTGCTCTAAATCGGATTGGCCAACCTGCAATGCCGAATCTCGTGCGAACATTAGACCAAAGTGGGGAAAATATTGTTGGCTCATCATTTGGAGAACACCAATTCATTGCTAATGCCTTCATTGATAATGTTCGAACGGCCAATCGAAGGAGTACTGTACAACGATCTACGTTGCAGATTCTTGGAGACTTGAAAATCAAGAATACTGTTAAAATATTGATTCAATTGTTGGCTAATGACGAGCTAAAGGCTTCTGCACGAAATGCACTAATTAATATGGGGGGTAAGGTCGTACCCCAGCTAATACAAACCTGTCAAGACATAGATGCCAGTGTGTCACTAAGAGTCGAGTCTGCCCGAGCCTTGCTAAGTATAGGAGATTTGAGAGCAACTGAGCCTCTCATCGACTTACTTTTAGATTTGAATACTCCAAAAGGAATCCAAGGAATTTGTACTCAGTTTATAGGTAATACCTTATCACGAGGTAAAGATCTGAGAGCCGTCAAGGCATTGGGTTATGCACTTGAGCTGGATGATTCAATTGCAATCCAAGCTGCTACTGCTCTGGGGAAATTGAAGATTAAAGATAATGATCTTGTAAATAACCAGCTGATCCGTATTGCTGAGAATACTCGAGGTACTAGGGACGCTGTACGAAAGGCCTCTATCGATGCTATAGGAGAACTGGGATTGACCGAAGCTATTCAGCCTTTGTTAAGGTTATCTCTGAGTGATACTACGAGTCTCGAAATCCGAAAATCATCAGTCTTAGCTCTAGGCAAAATAGAAAATAACGTCAGTGATTCATTATCTGTCAGCGCAATGTTGTGGGGACTGGGTACTCGATTTGACGATCCTAATAAACTGCGGCGGCATATGAAACGAGAGTATAAAACTTACGCTCGTCTAAGTGAGGCTATTGATAAATTAGGAGTGGAGTGGCTACCAAATAGCGAAAATTTTAGAAAACCACAGTACGAATCCTGGGGAAAAATTAAGCCGGTTCCAAGTCTAATACGGAGTGAAATCGCAGTTACACTAGGTAAGATTGGGAAAAAAGTCGAGAAAACAGCAATTGGCCAAAATATAGTTGCTGAGCTAATTGGGTCTTTGCATCACAAGACTGGGGATGAGCGCGCTACGGTTCGGGCAAATTCCGCAGCTTCTCTTGGCGTTATTGGGGAGAATCGGGGAAATCAAAAAGAACAAATTGTCAAAGCTTTGACACAAGCCCTCGAAGAAGATAAACAAGGCTTAGTTAGGCAATCGGCAGCTGCCGCCCTTGGGAAAGTAGATAAAAGTGAAAAGGTAACTAAGATTCTAGTTAAAGCACTAAACGAAGATGAATTCGAGAGTACTCGAACCAATGTTGTTAAAGCTTTAGCTACTTTTGGTCAAGCGACTTCGGCTGACCAAGAATTAGTGAAGGTTTTGAAAAAAGGGATAGGATCTTTTGAAGACGATGAAAAAGAGGTAGCTTCGATTCAGTCAGCAGTAATGGATGCACTTGTTCAAGACGGATTAGATAAGACTGCTTTAGAATTGTCAAAAGCCAACGACAGTTCTGCAGCAAATGCTGATACATGGGTCAAGTGGGCCATTATTTCTACTCTGGGGCGATTAAAAAATCCCAATGGATTTGTGGCGGTCTTAAAGGAAACTCGAAATTCCAATTATCGAATTCGAAAAACGGCCGTTTCATTGATTGGCAATTTCAATAATCGAGATTCTGTGGACCGGCTATTGGAAATCGTAAATTCTAGCAATGAGTCAAAAACAATCCGTGCCAATGCTGTGCGTTCACTTGGAAAACTGCGTTACGAAGGATCAATCGAAAAATTATTGGAGATTCTCAATAGTAACAAAGTTGAAGCAGAAATTAAGGAAGCATCAATTTTCGCGCTCCAATCCATGAAAGTCAGAAGGGCAGTTGCACCTATTTTATCTCTGATTAACGATATGCAATCTCCTTCGGGACTTCGTTTGACTGGGATAAAAGCCATCGGTTTTTTAGGACATTCATCTGATGAATCTGTAGTCAATACGCTGTCGTCAATTTTCCAAAATGAAACCGGGGAAATTTACGAAACTGCGATCGGTGTTATAGGAACGGTTGGCCTTGTACAATTTTCTGACAATTTTTTATCGATAGTTGCTGATCGCGGAGCAACACCACGCGCTCGCCAAAATGCAGCACTGTCGTTAGCTGAATTTGGAGTTGCAGAAGCCTCTCTACTGCTGGAAGAGCGGTTGATTGATCCGACTGAATATTTCATTGAGACTGATATAGATTTAGTTCGGCGAAACTACACGTGGGAAGCCTTCGTGAATGCAGCTCAGTCTTTTGAACTCTCTGATAAGATTGATGAACGGATAATACGACGAATAGACGACAGTTGGGAAAGTTCCAAGATTCATGATTATTCTATCTTGGCTCTTGGCCGCTCAAAAAGTGAATCTTCGGCCAACAAATTAGGCGACCTGCTAAAAAACAACAATCTGTCTGCTATGTTGGCGATTGGTCGATCTGGTAAAAAAGAGTTCTTGCCGTCTTTGATCGAAAAAATGGGTATTAATCAGGATAAGGAGATTCGGCGAAAATCAATAGAAGCAGTTGGTTTGTTGGGGGACAATAAGGCGTTACCTAACTTAATTGGCCTACTGGACGATACTGATGCTGAAATTAGGCAGGATATCATTAATGCACTAGCCAACATCAAAGACCCTTCAGTAATACCATCTTTGGCTAATCGTATCAGTATCGAGAAACAAGCCAGTGTTCAGGTTGTCCTCGTTTCTGCACTGGCTAACTTGGGGGCTACAGAAAGTATTTCATCTATCGAGCCATTGCTTCAAACTAATAATGCCGAATTATATTTCCAAGTCGCTCAATCTCTGTATCAGATAACCGGCAATTCTTACGGTTATGGATGGGAATAATACTTACTTCCCAAAAACTAAACTGCCAAAAACTAAACCCACTCTTGCTGAGCAGTCGACTGATATTTCCTGCGTTGCAATCTGTTCTCCTGATTTTTAGTGAAACGATTTTTCTCTTTGCTTCGTTGCATATGTGGCTCTGTTTGTTCCAACTGAACGAATCCGGCTCACCTATGTAATTCAATTTATTTAAGGAGTAACTAAGAGTGCACCTCAATCGTGTTCAAATCCGAGGCTTCAAGAGCTTTGCCGATTCAGTTGAACTACTACTCGAGCCCGGAATTACGGCTGTTGTTGGGCCAAACGGGTGTGGGAAAAGTAATGTCTCTGATGCAATACGATGGGTTTTGGGTGAACAACGAGCACGTTCCTTACGTTGTCCCACCATGATGAGTGTTCTATTTAATGGTGGTTCAAGTCTGCAACCTGCCGAAAAAGCCGAAGTCTCTTTACGCTTTACCAATAGAGAGGGTAAGTTAGCCCTCGAGTCCCCTGAAGTAGAGATAACTCGCCAGCTATCCAAAGAAGGAAATAGTCGTTACTTTATCAATCAAACTCCGTGTCGGCTAAAAGACATAACTGAACTTTTTATGGATACTGGAATAGGAGTCAGTGCCTACTCGGTTATGGAGCAAAGTAAAATTGACCAAATTCTGAACACACGACCAGAAGAACGTCGATTCCTTTTTGATGAGGTTGCAGGTATTACGAAATATAAGCAACGAAAGAAAGAAGCCATAAAAAAGCTAGAAGAAACTGAGGATAATATCGTTCGAATCAATGATATTATCCATGAAATCGAGCGAGAAACGGCCGACCTTAAGGAGCAAGCTAGCCAAGCTGAACGCTATCAATATTTGCAAGCACAGCTTAGAGACTTGGAACTTGACCTCAGTTTTCGAGAATATAATCAATTTATCCAAGAATTATCGGAGACACAATCTAATCTAGATCAGATATTGACTGCTTCCTCTCAAATTAATCAAACTATTCAAGAAACAGAACAACAAGTTGAAGATGCACAAAATCGTCAAGTAGAACTAGAGCAAGATATAAGAAAAGAATCCATTGTTGTTCAAGACTTCCAATCGAAAATCGAAAAAACTGAACGCCAAATTGCTCTTTATAAAGAACGACAACTGAATATTCAACAACAAAGACAAAGAGCTAATCAAGCGATTAGCTCTTTGCAGAAACAACTTGACGGCTTAACAAAGCAAAGCCAATCATACCAGCAAGAACAGACCGAAATAGATGTCTACTTGAAGTTAGAGGAAAGTAAGTTGACGGCTCGCAGACGGGTCCTAGGTGATTTCGATCGACGAATCGAAGACACGGAACAATCTGTCGACCAAGCTCAAACAGACCTTGACGGGACTACTTCCCAAATATCTCAAGCTGAAACCCAGTTGTCATCTTTGAACAGTAAGCTAGAGTATTCGGCTGAACATTTGTACCAAGTTAAGGAACAAGCTGAATCTCTGACTCAGGCACTAGAAGTAGCTGAAACTGAGGCTTCACAGTCTGAAAGACAAAGCCAAGAAACCCAAGTTGATCTATTGAAAGTTGATGCGAGTAAGACTAAAGTCATCGAACAATTAGCAGTCCTCCAAAAAGATCTACGTCAACTAGAAAGCGAGATTAATGGGATTAAGGATTCGCTAGGTGTAAGTGTATCCCGACTAAAATCACTAAAAGATTTGCAAAACGCGTACGAGGGATTTTACACAGGTGTTCGGGCAATCCTAAAGGCGAAGACCGTCGATCCCACGACTTTTAGTGGAATTTGTGGTGTGGTTGCTGAGTTGATAGTGACTGACTCAGATTATGAATTGGCGATAGAAATTGCTTTAGGTAATGCCATCCAGAATATTATTACCAACACTGCAGAAAATGCCCGGTCTGCTATAGATTTTCTTAAACGTACCAAAGCTGGTCGGGTGACTTTCTTGCCTTTAGATATTCTACGTCCTAGATACTTTGACGATCAACGTTTGTTACAAAGCCCGGGAATTATTGGTATAGCGAGTGAGTTAGTAGGTTGTGATACTAAATATGAAGTTGCTATTGATCAGCTCTTAGGAAACACTTTGGTAGTTGAAGATATTGATACGGCTATTAATTTAGCCCGTCGTTTTCGACCCAAATCTCGTTTAGTAACGTTAGATGGTGAAATTTTGAATGCGTCTGGAGCCGTAACGGGTGGATACAATTCTCGGCAATCTTCGGGGTTACTAAGCCGGTCTCGCGAACTAGAAGAGTTACAAGATCAGATAGACCATCTATCGAAAAGAATTGAGCAAAAGAATAAAAAACGCAACCAAGTAGTGAATGATACGACAGAATTGCAACAGAAACGTCAATCTCTAATGATCCAGTGGCAAAATTTACAGATTGCTTACCAAGGACACCAGAAAGACTTGGAGCAGTCTCAAAATCGCGTACATGAAATTGAAGAACAATTAGCCCAAGTTGTATCGAAAGAGCAGGGGTTACAAACACAAAATACTGAATTCGTAACTGATAGAGATAACCTAGAGACCCAATTTCAGGAAGCTGAAAAAAAACGCCAATTTTTGCTCAAGAAAATTGATCGTATGAACGAACAAATTGCATCTGAAAGGAATAAACGAAGAGAGGTTGATCAATCTTCACAGGAACTAGAAATTAAATTGGCTAGTAGGCGTGAAAAGCGTAAATCTATTCTATCTTCGCTGGACCAAATCGTTCAAAATCAAGTACAAGTAAAAAATAGTATTGACGAGCAAAAGCAGATTATCGAGTCTGATGAAGCATCCAAGCTAAATATCGCTGATCAGATAGAAAATAGTCAAAAGGTCTTTTTGCAGTTAGAACAAGACAAATTCACTGTAGTTGAAAGAGTAGAAGAACTAGCGACCGAACAGGCCAAGTTATTAGCTACTACCTCGGAAGCTCAAAAGCTTCACCGCCAGATGCGTCGACAGTATGAAAAACAGAATCGAATTAGGCATCAGATGGAAGTAACACAAACACAATTACAGATGCAAATTAAAGCAATTTCTGCTAACATTCAAGATAAGTATCAAGTTGAAATAGAAGAATTAAAATCAGATCTTCCTACGGATAAAGATACGAAAGACGTTTCTCGTTTTGAGCTCGTTTCTCACATCGAAAAATTCAAAAAAGAGATTGGAGATATGGGAATGGTAAATATGAAAGCTATTTCTGCTTACCAAGAGCACAAAGAACGAGAAATTTTTTTAGTTTCACAAAGAGAAGATTTACAAAAATCCTTGGAAAGTACCTATCAGGCTATCCAGAAAATTAACCAAACCTCTAAAATAGCCTTTCTTGACACGTTTACTCAAATCCGGACTAACTTCCAGATAGTATTCGCTGAGTTGTTTAACGGTGGTGAAACTGAACTTCGCTTAACTGACGAAGAAGATATCTTGGAATCGGGAGTTGATATCATCGCCTCCCCACCCGGAAAGCGCCCACAAACAATCACTCAGTTATCTGGGGGTGAAAGGTCATTGGTAGCCGTTGCACTCTTATTTGCCATTTTCAAAATTAAGCCAAGTCCTTTTTGTGTGATGGATGAAGTTGATGCGGCTCTTGACGAATCCAATGTCCTTCGGTTTACTAATTTAGTTCAGGCATACGCTAAGCAAACCCAATTTGTCATTATTACCCATAACAAGAGAACAATGGAAACTGCGGATGTAATGTACGGTGTAACAATGGAGCAAGCGGGGGTTTCTAAGTTGGTTTCGGCTAAATTGAGTGATTATAATTAGTGTCGAACACTTACTCTTATATGATAACTATGTTTTAGTTTGGAGCATCAATGCTCAAAAATTTATTTCGTAGACAAAAACAAAAAGATAGTCAGCCAGGTACTTCCACCCTAGATCGACAACCATCGGAGAAGGTATCTCCATCTCCTTCTGAGACTTCAGATTTCGCATCAACCGCTGAGCCTAGTAACAAAAAGAAAAGCTGGTTTCAGAGGTTGACTACTGGCTTGTCCAAAACACGAAAAAATTTAGTAACCCAAATTCAAGGGTTATTGCGAATTGGTCGCCAAATTGATGAAGAATTATTGGAAGAAATTGAGGAGGTTTTGATTCAAGCTGATGTTGGGGTCAAGGCCACCATGACCTTAATGGATAATGTACGAAATATTGTTGAGGAACGTATGATTGACGAGTCTGCCGATCTGGAAGCCGTAATAAAAGAACAAATTGAGCTTATACTAGGTCAAGATGGACAGTCTGTATCGGTCGTTCGCGATAGTCCGCACGTTATTTTGGTCTTGGGTGTCAACGGGGCGGGAAAGACTACTACAATTGGAAAACTGTGTCACCGATTTAAGTCAGAAGGGAAATCAGTCCTAGTAGCAGCGGCTGATACGTTTCGTGCGGCGGCGGCTGAACAATTACAGATTTGGTGTGAAAGAAGCGACACCGATTTGATTCGCAGTGATGAAGGAACCGACCCGGCTTCGGTTGTTTTTGATGCACTTCATGCAACTCAATCTCGCCAAGTAGATGTACTAATTATTGATACTGCGGGAAGACTACATACTAAGAAACCATTAATGGATGAACTTGCCAAAATAGGACGGGTGATCTCACGAGAAATTCCCAAAGCCCCACATGAGGTTTTGTTAGTTGTTGACGGTACAGCTGGTCAGAATGCTATTATCCAAGCCAATGTTTTCAACGAAGCAGTCCCAGTGACAGGAGTGGCGGTGACCAAACTTGACGGTACAGCTAAAGGTGGGGTTGTGATAGCTATTCGTCAAGAAATTGGTGTTCCAATCAAATTGATTGGTATCGGTGAACAACTTGATGATTTGAGAGATTTCGTTGCACAAGATTTTGTATCCGCTCTTTTCGAAAATGATGAGTCATCTATTTAAGATCATTTAACCTTGGTTAACTCTCGAGATATGACTAGGTGTTGTCCAGCCTCAATGTTTGTTAACCTCTGACAGCTGTCTTCATCCCACCAAATTTCGAGTTGGTCAATAATTTTGTCTGATCCTATCCCGAAATGGATTCGAGGATCGTTAACAGAACAGTAACTTGCGCTACTATCTACTTGGCGAATCTGGGTTTGAGCGCCAGACTGAATTTTCAGTTTAACACCTATTGATTGGCCAACTAAGGTTACTGAAATCCAGTTTCTCTGATTTCCATCGTTGTTTCTAAGTAAAACTGGTGCTTGTCCCGAGTTTGAGATTAGCAGGTCTAAATCACCATCGTTGTCGTAGTCAAGTTGTACAGCTCCTCGTCCCACACGACGTTGAGAGAAGTAGCGCCCACTATTTTCCGAGATATCGACGAAATATGCAATTTCAGACTCAATTAATTGATTTTCAAATAGCTGGTCAGGCTGTGCATAAGTCAGTTGATTGGATTTGAGCTCAGCATCTTCCATAATGTGACCGTTAGCAATAAATAAATCTAAATCGCCATCGTTATCATAATCAAAAAAGGTTGTCCCCCAACCTACATACGGAAAACTTGGATTACCTAGTCTGGCTGTAGTTGTATCGTCGAAGTAGAATAACTTGCCGGTTCCATCCGGATCGCATCGATATAGATTATTATATTCATAAGCAAAATTTGTAACGAAGATGTCGAGATTAGAATCATTATTGTAATCACCAACAGCTATACCCATTCCAGCCAGAGCCTCCCCGAAACCATCGTAACCGATACCGACGGTAGTGGCAGATTCGGTGAAAATAGGTAGGCTAATATTCTTAAATCCGTTATGCTGGAAGTAAAGATTCTGCGATTTGTCATTAGCAATATAGATATCTGTCCACCAATCGCGATCAAAATCAGTAGCGACTACTCCCAACCCACGAGCATCCTTGAAAAGTCGCATTTTTTCTTTTGAACCCGTAAAACTATCACTATTTACTTCATCAAAAGTTCCATCTCCTTCGTTTTTGTATAATACATCTCTAGCTCCTTGATAAAAAATAGGGTTCTTATATCCTTCTTTATTGGTTATTTGATTTATTTCTTCAATTGGTACATAGTTGGCTACATACAAATCGAGGTCCCCATCCCGATCGAAATCAAAAAAAGCACAGCCTGTACTACAACCTTCATATCCAACACCAGCTAACTGTGTTGTATCTGTGAAGGTACCATTGCCATTGTTACGATACAATACGTTGGCTCCCATATTAGTTATATAGAGGTCGGGGTACCCATCGCTGTTATAATCTCCAACTGTTACACCAATTCCGAACCCTGTGTCCCCGACTCCTGATGTCTCGGTTACATCGTTAAAAGTCCCGTCACCTAAATTTTTGTAAAGAGAATTAGATCGATTTTTATAAGGTTCCTTGATGTAACCACTATTAACAAAATACAGATCTATCCATCCATCCTTATCATAATCAAAAGCAGCAAGACCTGATCCAAGTGTCTCTGGTATAAAGTGGTCCTCTGAGTATCCATTTTGATGTAGAAATTTGATTCCCGCCTTCACTGTCACATCAGTAAAATTTACCGCTCCAGCATCGATTAACTGGAAGCATAGTAGATAAAATAGAAAAAATAGGTGTAGTTTATTGTTCTGTATGCTGAATCTCATAGGTCAGCGTTCATATTATCATATACGAGAGAACCTTAAAACTTGAAAAACAAAAACCATTTTGATACCATCAGAATGGTAATATAGAGTGTGAGGTCGGAAGCAATGAAATCCTGCAAATTTAAAATATCCTCTTGCGTGTTTCTTTTACTAATTTCTTTAATTCTTTCGGCTTGTATAATCGAGAAACAAAAAGCAAAACCAACATCAGAATCCCCCTCGACACTATACGAAAAAAAACAACTAAATAACAAAGAGGCTCAAAAAATGAAAGGTGAAAATCAAGATAACGCCATACTAGGAGGAGGGTGTTTTTGGTGTGTAGAGGCTGTCTTTCAAAAACTAATAGGTGTAGAAAGCGTTGTTTCAGGGTATGCGGGCGGTACGGTATCGGACCCGACCTACAAAGAAATTTGTTCAGGTACCACAGGCCATGCTGAAGTCGTAAAAATTACGTTCGATCGACAAAAAATATCTTATGCTGATTTACTAGATGTTTTTTGGCACACACATAACCCAACCACACTTAATCGTCAGGGAGCTGACGTCGGTACACAATACCGATCTGTCATTTTCTATCACGACGAAGAACAGCGCTTAAAGTCGATTCAATCAAAAAAACAGACCGAAGAGTCCGGCTTATGGCCAGACCCAATTGTAACTGAAATTTCGCCTGCTCCCACATTTTATCCGGCAGAAAACTACCACCAAAACTACTACCGATCTAACCCCTCTCAACCTTATTGCGTAGTCGTTATCTCACCAAAACTTAAAAAGCTCCAGTCCGTGTTCCAAGATCGATTAAAGGATTAAAAAATTTATTTAATTTCAACCTTTTAAAATTCTGATTTAAGGGGAAACTTTCAAGTCGCTTTAATTGTGATTTTTGTATATCATACCTAATGAATAACTGCTATCGGATTAGTGGTCATAGTGTCCCAAAAACAATTTAATCAAAATCCTACTTAAATGTTCTAGAAAACGAAATGATTAGCCAATTACTAGACTTAGTTGAAAATTGGGAAAGCTATACATGGAAGGTCAAATTAAAGTTTTCTAATATATCGATTCGTGTTGAAAATTAATTTGAATCAGATGATTCGTACTGGGACATTTCAGTTGTTTTTTCTCTTATATGCAATTTTTATATGGTTAAACCTAACTGGTTGTGAATCAGAAGATCCTGTCCCAGAAGAAATACGTTCGACTCAACCATTAGTGCCTTCTGGGGTACGCCGTATCCAAGACTGGCCAATGTTTATGTCTGATTTGAAACAGTCAGGAAGGAGTAATAGTAAAGAGATAAAACCACCATTAGAACTGAAGTGGAAATTTAAGACAGGAGGTCAGATACAAGCGAGTCCAATAGTGGTCAAAGATGTTGTCTATGTCGGTTCAAATGACAACTATTTCTACGCACTGTTAGCTAAATCATGGGGAGTTAAATGGAAATTCAGAGCAAGTGGTGCTATCCGTTTTTCGGCTGCTGTTTGGAACGATTTCGTTTTCTTTAGTGCCACTGACGGAATTGTTTATGCACTGAGTCTCATAACTGGTGAGGAGGTTTGGAGGTTCAAAGTTCAAAACTGGGTTAATGGGCCAATTTTAGTTGACGACGGGACTGTTTATGTAGGTAGTTATAATCATACAATTTACCTTTTACATTCAGCAACAGGCAAACTGTTGCGAAAAGTAAACAAACAAGTTCAAATAAACGACACGGACTTCATTTGCCACAATGGACGCTTAATGCCGAGCAAGCCAACTTATCAGATCGGCGAATGGGAAAATCTTATTCCATTCAGTCAAAGTTACCCCGTAATAGCCAATGGTACGGTTTATATTGGTAGTCGCGATAATCATCTTTACGCGATTGACCCGGTGAGCCAAAATGTCGTTTGGCGTTATCAGACCGCTGGATACATTGATTCGGCTCCAGCTATCGCGGGTAACATGCTTTATGCTACCTCTTACGACGGTTATATCTACGCTTTTAGTGCAGTTAAACGACTTGAAAAAAAAACGATAGCCGCAGCAGAAGTCGAGACCATCCTTGGTACTATTGTACAAGATACATCACCTGTTTATAAATTTCCAGAAGAACCGAAAAATACAAAAGAAAAATCATCTATCATCGTGGAACTAAATGATGGTGTAGTTGTACCGATCCTAGAAAATGTGAATCTCGGCCCAAAACGAAATGAAGATCATGAGCGATTTCGTCAGATTCAACTGCCCAACGGTCATTCAGGTTGGGTAGTTGCCAATACCATTGGTCGTTTTTCAGATGAAGAATCGATTCAATTTAATATGGATATCTGTGGACAAATTGAATCGATCTCCTTAATAAATGGAGCGGAAGTGCCTAAGTGGTCTCCAGATGGTAAGTCCATTGCTTTTATGCGCAGGACCAATCTCTCGGGGCAATATTGGCAAGCTAGCGAACTATGGACTTTTTCGACTACGAATCGTCAATTTTACAAACAATGTAAAGGAAGTTTCTACAACCCAAATTTATCTTGGTCATTAGACAGTAAGTGGATTATCTTTGAGGCTTATGAAGACAACGAAAGCTACATTTGGGCGATTAATTCTATAACCAAGGAGCTTATTAAGATTGCAAAAGGAGACGCACCAGCATGTTCTCCTGTTGCAAATCAGATTGCTTTTCGTCGTTGGGAGGACAACGAAGATATTTTGTGTCAAGTTAACATTGACGGTAGTAGTTTACAGACCATAGCTCGTATTCCGATTGACGGGCAATTGAGTTCATTTTCTTATTTGGCACCACCAGCTTGGTCTCCGGATGGAAAACGGATTGCTTTTGGTCTTGACGGGCACCATTTTGTCTCGGGCCGGTCAGAGATTGCGATTTATACAACTTTTGGTCATCGACTTCAGACGATTTCGACACAAAGCCGCCGGATTCAAAAATTAGTGTGGTCAGCCGATGGTTCTCATTTATCTCATGTACAGACTGGCCTGATGAAGTTAGACTCCGTACTAGATAAACGTCTACATATTACCAATAGCAAAAAAATCCTAGATACGAAGGTTTTCAAGCATACCGCACCAGCCTGGTCTCCCACCGACCGTCGGTTGGTTTTTATGGAGCGCTCTGATTGTATGGGTATACAATGGTTAGTATGGGTTTATGACCTAAAAAGTCGCTCCAAATGGCAAATTGCACGTACGAACCTACGACTGACAAATATTCATTGGCTGCCAGATGGTGATCGGGTTTGTCTGTGGCATACTTCTAAATATTTGAGAAGTGACACATTCGAAAAAAAAGTATACAGGCCTGCTGATACAAAAGGTTGGATTGTCCATCTGAAATCTGATAATAAGTGGAGTCAAAATGAAGACTAAAATCTTGATTGTTGAAGATGAAATAGCTTTTTGGCAGCATTACGAACGTAAGTTATCATCACTTGAAATGGTATTTGAGACTGCTGTAAATCCAACGGAAGCTATCCCAAAACTCACGCAATTTGATCCAGATATTGTCTTGCTTGATCTTTCATTTGAAATGGGTGGCTTACGGTCTACAACTTCCATGAAGGAAAAGCAATCAAACTTAGAAGGCTTATCTTTTTTATCTTATATTAAAAAAGAGTTTCCCGATTGTAAAGTCGTGGTTGTAACCGGTAATAGCGAAATAGAAAACGCCTTGGAAGCCGTACGGAGGGGTGCAACAGATTTTATCGAAAAGGGAAGTGGCTTTTTGGATGCACTCATGTTCCGTATTCAAGCTATTAATGAACGACTTCAATTAGAAAGAACCATCCGAATACAAAAAAAGCAGACTATCGATCGAATTGGTGGGCTTCCCTATGCTGCGGGACAAATTATTGTCGGTACTTCTCCATCTATGCGCAAGATATTTAGCCAGATCGAACGGATTGCAAAGATAGAATCAAATGGGGATTCAATTCCTGCAACCTTGATTACAGGAGAAACTGGTACTGGCAAAGAACTTGTGGCACGAGCCATACACTATCATAGTGCGAGATCAGATCGTCCTTTTTTACCGCTGAACTGTGCTGCATTTCCGGAAAGCTTGATAGAAGACGAGCTTTTTGGACATGGGAAAGGAGCTTTTAGTGGTGCTACTAATCAGCGCTTAGGTGCGTTTGAAGCAGCCAAGGGTGGAACGATATTTTTGGATGAAATTGGTGAAATGCCATTGGCTATGCAACCCCGTTTACTAAGAGTTCTGCAAGAAAAAAAAATCAAGCGAATCGGCGAAAATCAAGAACGGGTTATCGATGTACGAGTTATTGCAGCTACTAATCGAAACCTAAAGCAGTCAATTACGGATGGCCTTTTTCGCCAAGATCTATATTTTCGCCTAAGTACATTGCCTATTGATTTGCCCAGTCTAAAAAAACGAGAAGGGGATATTTGTTTACTTGTACAACACTTCTGTACGATTTTCTGTCAACAATACCAACTCGATCGGCAGTTTTCTAGGTCAGCAATCGAATTCTTAGAAAAGAAAAATTGGAGTGGAAATGTAAGAGAACTGATGGATGTTGTTCAAAGGTGTATGATATTTTCTGAAAGTCAATCCATTTCAGTAGATGAACTTGATCTTACAAAAGACGAAAGTGAAAGTTGGCAGATAAGTACAGAACAAAAGAAAATTGAGGGAGATTTAGGGGAGCTAAACCATCTACTCACAATTCAGCCTTACAACGAGGCCCGAAAAATTTTTGAGAATTGGTATGTAAGAAAGGTATACGAGTACGCAGACAGAAATCAGTCCCAGACCGCACGAATGTTGGGAATTGATCGAAATACCGTTCGGCGAATCCTAGTTCGTTAATTGTGGCCCTTCAAATCTATGTTATTCAAGAACAGTCTAAAAATATTCACTGAACCACACCTTCATCCGTTGAAGGATTTGTTCGAATAGATTATCTCCCGGTTTTATAAATTGCCTCACTCCTTCTGTAGACTGCCTCATACGAGTACCATACATTACCAATCCAACACCCGTAGCAAAAATTGGACTGTTGACGTGTGCACTCAGTCCTTTCAATGGCTTAGGGTAACCGATTCGTACTGGGTAAGGAAGTCTCTCGTGTGCTAATTCCAGTAATCCTGCAACCAGAGATGTTCCACCTGTCAGTACTAACCCCGCAGGTGTTGATACTCTAAAAGAAGCGATTTCATTATGGATGATATTTAACGTTTCTTCCATTCGACATTGGACTATTTCGGCCAGATGGTGTCGGTCGATGAGTCGGGGTCTCTGCATCTTACCGCTTGAACTGATTGTTGCAGGCATTCCGCTTACTGTTGGTGGTTGAATCTTTTCGTGGGACTCGATCAAGTCCGCTAATGCACAACCCTTTCTTCTTTTGAGTATCTCTGCATCGTAAGGAGTCATTCGCAAGACTTGAGCTATGTCGTTGGTTACGTGATCACCACCAACTGAGATCACTTTTGTATGCCGTAGCGCATCCTCTTGGTAGATTACAATATCTGTTGTACCGCCTCCCATATCTGCTAAAGTCACCCCAACAGATTTTTCATCTACCGACAAAATTGAATCTGCAGACGCTATTGGCTCCAAGACTATGTCCTCGACCGACAAGCCAGCATTATTTACGCTTTTGAGAAGGTTCTGCACTGAAGCTACTGCACCAGTAATGATGTGTACATTGGCCTGAAGCCGAATTCCTGACATACCAATTGGATGTTTAATACCATCCTGCTCATCAACAGAAAAGTCCTGTGGTAAGACGTGGATCACTTCACGGTCAACTGGCGTTGCTGTTGCTTTCGCAGTATTGACGGCTCGGTCTACATCTGATTTAGTAATTTCGTGGCCTTCACCCGCGACCGCAACAACACCTTCTGAAGTATGTCCCATGATATGACCACCTGCAATGCCCGCATAGACTGAGCCTACCTGGACGCCAGCCATCGTTTCAGCTTCTTTTATAGATTCTCGAATCGACGCGGTAGTTTTTTCAATATCGACAACTACGCCTTTTCTCAGTCCGTCGGAGGGTGATTTCCCTACACCAACAATCTCGATTTTCTCGGGATCGGACTGCCAAGTATTGCCAATAATAGTGGCAATTTTGCTAGTACCAATATCTAAACCAACAACAATATCATCACTTGCCATTTCCCTCTTCTCCCCAAATGTACTCGTATAGTGGAAAAAGCTCAGTTGATATCGTTATTTCTGGTGGTGGAACAGGAGGTCATATACATCCAGCTGTTGCAATTGCTGAAACACTAAAACAAATTGTTCCGGAATTGCGAATTGCTTTCGTTGGTAATATAAATGGGCCAGAAGCAAGGATAATTCCTCAGTACGGATTTCCTTTTTATGCAATTTCGGTATCTGGTTTCCCTCGTCGCTGGACATGGCAGTGGGGTTCAGTTATACTGAAGT
>JACLAC010011625.1_pt1 | contig 95532 bp, 67 predicted proteins | sample 8027881 | NCBI WGS metagenome assembly JACLAC01 (sample SAMN15725517, study PRJNA655200) | protist metagenome | isolation source: fluorescence activated cell sorting (FACS) single amplified genomes of... | place: Spain: Blaines Bay Microbial Observatory, Mediterranean Sea | collected 2016-01-19
TGCCCGCTGCCTGTGCAGGCATGGCTAGGCAGTGTTTGCAGGTGGTGAGACGCTGGGGGAATAAGCGGGAGCAATGGGGCTTGCCCGTTGGTTTCCATGAAGCGGGTCGAGCAAAAATCTCTTTGATCACTCGCAGTACTTTGGCTATCGAGGCGGTGACTTGGCTGAGTTCCCATTGGGCTGACCGCGGCGATCTGGATATTCGCATCGAAGCGGCGATGGCGAAGTGGTTCACCACCGAGCGCTGTTGGGAAGTTCTCGATACGACCTTGGAATTCAGGGGGGGGGAGGGGTTACGAGAAGGCTGCCTCCCTCAAAGCGAGGGGTGAGGAGGACTGGCCTATAGAACGCATGATGAGAGAGAGCCGTATCAATACGATCATCGAGGGGACTTCCGATGTGATGAAGCTTTTTCTCGCTAGGGAAGCGATGGATCCTCATCTGAAATTGGCGGCTGATTTGCTCAAGAAAAGTACGGGTGTGGGCACCAAGGGTCAGGCCCTCTGGGGTTGTGTAAAGTTTTACTCATCTTGGTACCCGAAGCAATGGTTCAGCGCTCGTTTGATAGCTAGCGATCACAATATCGATGGTTTGGCGCAACACTTCGCTTATGTGGATAAAACGGCGCACAAGTTGGCGCGCTCTATTTTTCATCAGATGGCAAAGTATCGCGATCGTTTGGAGAAGAAGCAGAATCTGCTCGGTCGTTTGATGGAGATTGGAACCGAGTTGTGGGTCATGGCTGCGACCTGTAGCTATGCTCTTCATCTCAAGGCGTCTCAACCAAATGTGATAGAGATCGCTGAGGATTGGTGTGTCCATTCACGGCTCAAGATCGAAAGGTTGTTCGAGGATCTTGGTCGATCATCGGACGGCATGGACAATGCTTTGGCGAGTCGTGTGCTAGGGGGAGACTATAAATGGATGGAGAAAGGTGTGATCCCATTGGTGGATGAACCTTTTGAAAAGAAATAAGTGGGGATTTGACCATGAAGTGATCGATATTGTCTAACGTAACGTTCACCTTTAAAGCGGCGAGTCGGGCGCTCACCTTGATGTTGGATCGCGTCTTTCGCTCCAACCTCCATGTGGATGGCTTGGACCATTTGAGCTCTCACCCGACCCTTTTTGTCGTCAATCATTTCACACGCAGCGAAACGTTGTTGCTGCCCTACGTTATTTATAAACATCACCACACCATGGTGCACTCCTTGGCCGATTCCGGATTGTTCCAGGGTAGAATGGGAAACACCTTGAGGGACGTCGGTGCCATTTCGACCCGTGAGCCCTTCCGCAATCGCCGTATCATCAAGGAGTTGATCACCGGTGAGCACAACTGGGTTATTTTCCCCGAGGGCTTGATGGTGAAGAATAAAAGGATCTACCACAAGGGGCAACTGATGTTGGACAACCCCGAACGAAAGGGACCACCGCACACGGGGGCAGCGGTATTGGCTTTAAAGTCTGAACTGATCAAGCGCAGTTATGTGCGGGCCTGCAAATGCGGTGACCATCAGCGTATGCGTTTCTATGAAGACCGCTATAACTTTAGGGGTGTGGAGCAGTTGAACTTGAAAGATACGGTGATCACGCCCGTTAATATATCGTATTACCCCGTTAGACCTCACCAAAACTATTTCATCTCCCTAGCTAGGCTGATGTCAGGTGACCTCTCCTCTAGGGCCGAGGAGGAGTTGGCTATCGAGAGCAACATATTGCTCTCGAAGACCGATATCAACATCTACTTCAGCAAACCCATCTACCTCGGTGAGGTGGTCGAGACGATTCAGCCGGTGTTGCAGACGGTGCTGCCTTTTGTTGATGAAGTCAAGCGGATGGATTGGATCGTCTCGATGTATAAAAATAAACTAACCCGCCACTTTATGAATGAGATCTACACCAAAGTCTCGGTCAATATGGACAATATATTTGCATCTTGTTTGAGGGCGATCTCTAGACCTGTGATTTCTGAGCGTGAATTGCAGTGCATGATTTATTTGATCGCTTATAAGTTGAGTTGTTTGGAGGAACGACGCTTGCACCCAACTTTAGGGAAGCCTTTGTTGGAGATGATCAGTGACCATCCATACGCCCCCTTCGAGGCCAGTTGCGAATTGGCCGAGAAAGAGGGCTGCATAAAGCGCAAAGATGGCATGATTGAAATACAAAAGGAACAGATGAATCAGCCTCTTGCTTTCCACAGTGTACGCATGAGAAACCTGATGACCGTTTTTGCCAATGAAATTGAACCCTTGAAGGGTTTGCAAGCTTGGATCGGTAAAATAACTCATTTGCCTCAGGATGAATTGCTGAGGAAGGTTTCTGATTTGGTTAAGGATCAGGATCTAGAGATATATAAAGAAGAATACCACCATTATCGCTCAGAGATGAGTAAAGGTATCGATATGGGACAGCCCTATTTGTTGACGGCCAAGAAGTGTTCTTTGGGGGTGGTGCTTTGTCATGGTTATTTAGCCTCGCCAGCGGAGGTGCTTTTGTTGGCTCAGTACTTGAATCGTCACGGAGTCTCTGTCTACGCCGTTCGCCTTGCGGGTCACGGCACTTCCCCAGAGCACATGAAGGATATCCGTGTCAAAGATTGGATCGTCTCTTTTGATAGAGCTTATGCGGTGATGAGGCACCGGTGTCGTCATTTGATTTTAGGGGGCTTTTCCGCCGGTGGTGTGATGGCTCTGTTGGCAGCTGCAAACAAGCCCGATCACGTTCAAGGGGTCTTCACCATCAACGCAGCGCTCAAGCTTCAAGATATACGATCTAAGATGGCGGCAACGGTGACGGCTTGGAACGATTTGCTCGATCGTTTTAAGGTCTCTTTTGGTAAATTAGAAAGTGTTGAGAACCATAGTCAAAACCCCGAAGTGAATTATGAATTGAACTACTTGAATGGAGTCAAGCACCTTGAGGGCTTGATCAAGACATGCCGTTCTAGGTTGGATCACGTGATCGCTCCTGCTCTCATCATTCAAGGCGATGAAGACCCTGTCGTGAAGGCTGAGAGTGCAGATCTGATCGCAAATTCAATCCGTTCTGATGCCTTAGAGCTACATATGGTCAAGTGCAATCGTCATCACATGTTGAGGGAAGATGACGAGGAGGTTTTTGAAAAAGTGTTAGATTTTGTTAACCGCATAAGGAGTAGTTTTGGGGCGAATCAAGCCTTGATGTCATAAAAACCCTTGTCTGGACCGCTGGATTTGACGAAGGAGACAAAGGGTAAAGGTGTGCTAGCAGCATGAACCCTGAACTCATCCCCATTGCAATATCCTGCCCTTCACTTGGGCAAAATAGTTGTTGCGAGCTTGAAGATAAGCCCGATAACAACTGGGGGCGATCCTTATCCCCTCACTTTAAATGGGTGTTCATTTCTACAGAGACAAGCTCGGAGAAATGTTTTCAAAAAGAAGAGTCCAAAGGGGGGGGCGGTTGGCCTGATCTTGGACGAATGGATCACAGCACATGCCCGTCCAAGACCGAGGTTTTGAACCTTTGGGCAAAGGCAACCGTTCTGGAGCTTTTGGGAGAAGGGATTTGCGGCTTGATCATCAAGACAGGAGCTTCAGGTGGTGGTGCTCATGATGTCACGACCTCCGAGGCCTTGGAGGTCGAAGTGGGAAAAACCAATGGGGCAGGCCCATTTCTAGCAGAGCTTGGCAAAGCGCCCGCTCACTTTCCTGTTGTGGAGGAGAAGTCCATGTCTAAAGAGTTAGAGCTAGCCAGCTTTGTTGAAAAGGTTTACGTCTTGTGGCGGTGGCACAAAAAAAAGATATGTCGTCCCAGGGATCTGATCGGTTTCCATGAGGAGCATAAGTACCAATTGATGGCCAAGGGGGCTCTTGCCTTAAAAACCATGGGTCGTTGGTTAGCAGGTGTTAGCAAGTCTAACTTTAAAGATAAGAAAGAGCGATATTTTGAAATCTTGATGGAGACGATGGCTAGGCCCTCATCACTTGAAGGGCATCGCAACGCGATGGAGCACGTGATGGGCTATTTGAAGAAGCAACTCAATAGCCGTGAAAAGTCCGATTTGAAGGCCATGATCATTGATTTCCACCGCGGAAAAGGCTGCTTGCATGAGCCTCTTGTGGCGTTGAGGCACTATGTGATCATACACCGCGAGCCCTACCTGATGAAGCAAACCTATCTAGATGCTTATCCCATAGATTTGATGCCTTCGGCAAAGGCATTCACTTCGTGATGGAGTTGGTGAAGATCGAGTTGGGTCAACTTTGAAGGGCTGTGAATGGGATCTTATTGATGCAAGCTTGCCTCACGAGATCGCGTTTGGATGTGGTTTTGAACTCAAGGGCCAAGACCTTGGGCTTTGTTTGCAAGAGAATAAAGTGGTGACATTAACAATCATGATCAGGTGTTTTTTGCGTTGCTGTAACATTGTTTTGGCACTTGCTTGTTGCTTAGGGGTGCTTCATGGTGAGCACAGGCTTGCTTTGACTGGGGGAGACCATGTTTTGTTTCTGCACTCCCTTCATCAAGGTCACGGTATGAGTCGCCTTATAGAGAATTCGATCACAACTACGATGAAAGCCAAGGGGGCATTTGTGTTTTCCAGAGAGCACCTTGGTGGAGAGCGTTGTTTTGAAGAAGGTTACGATGCTGAGTTGGTTGCTTTATTTAAAGCAAAGTACAGAGGTTTTGCCCCTAAATTGATTTTCTGCCTAGGTGATGAGGCGATGTCTTTGTGTCGTCAGCACCCCTCGCTTTTTGAAGGTCGCCCGATTGTCTTCATTTGTGATGAGGTTTTTGACCCTGCACTTTGTCGCGATCTCGAGCATAGAACAGCGGTCGTCGATGTTTGTTACTCCGGAGAACGTCTGTTGAGCCTGGTTGGTCATCTGCAAGGTCAAGCTTCTGAATTGGTGTTGTTGAGGGGGCCAACCTTGAGATCCGATCACTTCGTGAATGAGTTGATCTCAGTGAATCGAAAACAGCTGGGTCCTCCCCACTCCATCATTGAACTCTCTTCCCCGGACTGGTTAGAGCGCGTAGGGGATCTTCAGCCTAGGGCTGCATTGATATTCACTTGTTTATCTTTTGAAGGCGTGAATCATGTTGACCTTTCTAGGCTCATTGTGGAGCGCAGTCGAGCACCATGTTACGGTATCTATGAGGAGCAGCTTGGCTTAGGATTTGTTGGGGGACTGGTTATGAGTTTAAAACAGCAAGGTGTTCTGGCTGCCGAACTCGGTTTGAGGTGCTTGTCTCCAGAACCGCCTTTGGGGCAAAGCGATGTGACGGTCATCAAGCTCAACGCTAAAGAGGTGTGTGTGCCATCGTCTTTGGACGCTCGCATGTTGCCATGGCAAGAGCTGCCTTCATCAATAAGCTTGTGGCGTCATGAGAATCGTGACGATAGAGCGAAGCGTTGGTTGGTTTTATTGACCCTGTTGATCTCATGTGGGATTGTTTTTACGGTTTGCCTGGGTGTGTTACTGAGGTATTGCGATGGACTATCCTTCTGTAAATGGGTGTTGTTGGGGCTCTCTTTTTATGGAGTGACCGCAATGATGATCGTCGCTTTATGGCAAAGCTTGATCGTCTTTTTTGCTCCAAAGCTTGAGGGGTCTTGGCTTGGTCAATTGGCATTGATGACCGCACTGGGCACGGCTTTGGTGGTTATGACCATTATGTTTTATAAGTTATTCAAATGGAAATGTGATGTTTTTTTTGATCGTGCGAGATCTGCTATTCGTTCATGGGCGCGAGAAAAGGATGAATTTGCCACGAACTCCATGCCAAAGGAGATCACTGAAATGGTTGATCATGCCTGTGATCATTTGAAATCACAAGGTTTGTGCTTAGAGGAATCCCTTGCGGAAAAGCATAAATCAGATGCAGAAAACGAGCACCTCATCGCTGTCCACAAGCGTGTCAAGGTAGAGGTGCGTCGTCATATCGAAAGCATTTTGGCATCCGGTAGGGATTTGGGCAGATCAGAATCAGAAAGAGTGTTGATCATAAGACAAAAAAAGGCCGTTATCGAGCGCGAGTGCACACGATTGGTTAAAGTCATGAGTGAGTTCGCCGGCGACATATCAAAAGAGAAAGACCGCATGGAACGGCAGAACTTTGAGCGGAAGCGTGGCCTTGTAGATCCTTAGTCTGTGAGTTTGGGTGGAGAACGTAGAGGTGATCAACCGTTATTTTATAAAGAGCAACAGGTCGATCTTCACATAAAAAAGAGTTAGCTTTCCAGCAGGGATTGACTCAGTTGAAAATTGATATAATATTATATCAATTTTCAACTGAGATGGTCGCTTGTGCTGAAAACATTGCTTCAACTGCTGATGATGGTGCTCATTTACGAAAGGGGCCATGGGGCGATTGTTTCCCCAACGGGAAATATAGACATGGCATCAAATTTAAGGATGGCTGGGCACCAATTGCTCATTGGGAAAGGCACCGATGCCTTGGGGTCGGATTTATCCATCCATGGTTCTGTTGCCATAGATTACGAGTTGATCACCACTAAAGAGGTGACTTTAGCGGATCATTCATATGTGATGGTTGATACTGGTTTAGCGGCGGGGAACGTGACGGTACGTTTGCCAGCAGCTGAGCTTCACCCAAGGCGGATCTATAGCATCAAGAAAGTGAGTGATGATCACAGCGTCAATTTGTTGCCACCACCAAGTGATAAAATAGAAGGTGAATCAGGCATGGTTATACCCCAAGGAGAAAGGGGCGGAGTTACGGTGCTGAGTGATGGTCTATCGAGATGGCATGTTTTAAGCCAACTAGGAAAACTCGAGGTTCTAGGAAGAGAAGCTTATGTTGTGCATCACATCACCTCAGTGACCCCAGAATTGGTAGCATGGTTTCGTTGTGAGGAAAAAGAGGGGGCAGACGTTTACGGCATCATCGCAGAAGAGCGTGGGTTGAGCATAGATGGTGCGGATCATATCACCGGTGCGACCGGCGTTTTAGGAGGTGGAATCGATTTCGATGGTACGGTGGCTTTGGTGAACGACCGTGAACCCCATATAGACTTTTCTGGAAATTTGACGGTCATGGCATCTATCAAACCAGGAGGAACAGGCAGAAGACCCATATTTGCTCTCATCAACTGGGGGGCAGGCTCTCACTGCTTGAGTCTATCGAGCAGCCATCATCTCAGTCACCGTTATAAAAGGGGGGCCGTCCAGCATGATGAAACCTTGGTCACCCCAGAGAAAGCTGAGGTTGGTCATTGGACAAATGTTGCGATAACGATATCAGGTGAGGTGGTACAATTTTATCACGATGGAGTCATGATTCACGACTATGAAATGGATGAAGCGGTGCCTCCCTTTGATAGCCAAGCCTTATATGTAGGAAGGGATAATGGTACGAAAAGATTCGTCGGAACCATGGATGAAGTGATGTTCTTCGATGAAGCGCTTGATCCTGCAGAAATCAAAAGTCTCCGTGAACTCATGCAGCCTTAAAAAGGTAGGCCATAGCTGATCACGGTGACAGAGAATTGAATGAGCTCACTTATTGGTCAACCAAATGGTTTGATACGGTGATAGAGCGATCTCGTCCATGAGATCGAAGGGGTCGCTGTTGGTGATCAAGTCGATCCAGGGGTCGGTGATGACAAGATTGAGATCTCCTAGCCTCAGGGGTTGAGTTTGGTTTGAGATATTGCTGACGCAGAAAATGCTTTGACTGCGATCGATGCTCTGTCTCCAAAAGCCAAATAACTGCAAACCAAGGTGCAATGTGAATTGTACGGCATTGGGGTGAAATGCAGGTTGCTCTGAACGGAGTTCAATGAGTTCTTGTAGTCTAGACAAAACTTTACTATGGTGAGTGTTAGGGTCCTTCAATAGATCGTTCAAGCGACCCTTGTGCCAACGGTGGCGATTGATGGAGCGCTTGTTTTTATCGAGGTGATACTTAGCCTCATCATTTTGTGTTCCGAGTAGGCTGTGAATATAGATGCCCGGGATGCCCTCAAGCCCTAGCATGATGGCATGAGCACAGATGAATCGATCTAGACCCAGATCATCCTTCCCTTCGACAGTCCCTTGCAGTGCATCATAGAGGGCAATGTTGATCTCATAAGCGGTTTGCTTGCCACTTGAGGAAGTGCGGTAAGAGATTTTTCCTCCAAAACTTTTCATGGTATCGGTTAAGGTGGACAACTCCTCTTCTTTGAGCAGACCTTCGGCGGGTCGCAAGCCTATTCCATCATGAGAAGCGATGAAGTTGAAATAGGTTGTTCCTTGTTGGGCCGGTGGCATGCTCATCAGCCACCTCTTGAGGTATAAGCAATCGCCTGTCAGTAGCGTGTTGATCAGGAGCGGAGGTAGACTGAAATTGTATATGCCATGAGCCTCATTGCCGTTACCGAAGTAGGTGAGGTTCTGGGTGTTGGGTATATTGGTTTCCGTTATGATGATAGCATTGGGGTTGGCGTGCTCAATCAGGCATCGTAAAAGTCGGATGATCTCGTGGGTCTGTTTGAGATTGATGCAGGGACTTCCTGTCACTTTCCAAAGAAAAGCGACGGCGTCTAAGCGAAAGATACTGATGCCGTGATCAAGGTATTCCCTGATGATGGAGGTGAACGTTTTGAGCACCTCTGGGTTCCTGAAGTCAAAATCCATTTGATCGTGACTAAATGTGCACCAAACATGTTTTATGCCTTCACTTGTTTCGACTTCTTTCAGTAGGGGAGATGTTCTTGGGCGGATGACTTGTGACAAATCGTCGTTGGGTGAGGCCGTATAAAAGAAATCATGGCCAACTCCTGAGCCTTGTAGAAAATGTTTAAACCAAGTGCTCTGACTAGAGCCATGATTGATGACGAGGTCGGACATGATTCTGCGTGAGGATGATAGTTCTTCAATATCGTTCCAATCTCCTAGTGAATGATCAACACTAGAGTAGTCGATAACGGAAAAGCCATCGTCAGAACTAAATGGAAAGAAAGGGAGAATGTGGACGCTGTTGATCGAATTTTTGATATGATCGTCCATGAAACTGCGCAATGAAACCAACGGAGCTTCGTCATGAGAGAGGACACTGTCGCCATATGTGATCATGATCGTGTCTTTCTCAGACCAGTTGTTCTGGTGAGAAAGAGGTGGGGATTGGTCTTCGTCTAAACTCATCCTCTCTATCAATTCCGAAGCAAGAGAGTCGACCGTGTCCTCTAGTGCAATGCCATCATAAATGATGTTGAGGTGGAGGATGAGTTTTTTTTTTAGTTTTAAAGACAAGACGGATTACTAGAGAAGAAATGTTTAGAATAAAATATGATTCAACTGAATTCTTTATAGTCGAGCTCGACAGCTTCTGTGAGCTCATTCAAGATCTCTGGAATGGCGCTAGTCACCCTCGTCCAGTTGGGCAGGAAAGGAGTTTCCATGGGATTCTCTAAGAACTGTTGCCCAGCATTCATGATGTTTTGGGCAAACATCTCAACGGCATTTTCCTCGGTGTAGACATCAAGTTTAAGTCCATTCATGACGGCATCACTATGATAGTGATCAATAAAATCGAGGGCGATACGGTAGTAAGTGGCTTTGATGGAGCGGAACGTTTCCATGCTGAGGGTCTCCCCTTGGGTAGCGAGTTTTCTAAAGAGAGCCTTTGTGATATCGATGGACATCTTTGACAATCCGGCGTTTTGATCATCTAAAGATAATTTCTGATGCTTGTGATCGTATGTCTTGGCGATGTCGACCTGACAGATCCTGTTGGTGGAATAATTTCTTTGCATCTCCGAAAGCACGCCAATCTCTAGGCCCCAGTCACTTGGTATCCTAAGGTCATGAAGCACGTCTTTTCTAAAGGAGAACTCTCCGGCCAAGGGGTAGCGAAAGCTATCCATATATTCTAGATAGTCATTGGCGCCGAGGACCTTCTTGAGGGCTCTCAATAAAGGCGTCACCAGCAGACGAGAAACACGACCATTTATTTTGCCGTCTGCAACACGTGCGTAATAACCCTTGCTGAAATTGTAGTTGAACTGTGGATTAGCAACAGGATACAGCAAGCGAGCTAAGAGTGACCTATCGTAGGTTAAGATGTCACAATCGTGCAGGGCGATTGAATCTGACTTTCCTGAGGCGATGAGGTAGCCCATGCAAAACCATACATTCCTTCCTTTGCCCAATTCCTTAGGAGAAAGACCAAACTGACGAAGTTTCTCGTCAATGGCCTTTAGGCGCGGTCCGTCATTCCACAAAATACGGAAATGTTGAGGTAATGAGGAAAAGAATTTGATGGCTTTACGGAATTGACTGGCATCGGCTCGGTCCAAACCGATAACGATCTCATTTAAATAATCGACCTTAGAGATCTCAGAGACAATATGTGGTAAGGCTTTACCTTCTAATTCAGAATACAAAGAAGGGAGGAGAAGGCCCAGTTTGCGCGATTCGCTAAACTTCTTTAAGTGGGATTCGATGACCTCAACGTGTTGAGAAGAAAGGTCGTGTAAGGTGGTAATGACACCATTTTGGTAGAAATCAGCCATAATATTCTCTCAAGTGGGAGTGAAGAGGAGTTTATTGATAACTTCTGCCCAGCCCTCGGGGCCAGTTGAATCACTATAATAAAGGTGATTTTTCTTGTGTACAGTGGGAAAAGGATGGGAGTCGGATTTGATGACGACGGAGAAGTCGGCGGCCTCTAACATGGCAATATCATTACCGCTATCCCCAAGAGCGATATTTGAAAAGCTCTGGGATGGGAACCTTGAGCGGAAAAAATCAGTCGTCCAAACTAGTGCCCTTCCTTTATCGGATTCCCCAGACATGTGCAGGAATCTGCCTCCTTGTAGAAAGTTGGCACCAAGCTCAGAGAAGTGATCGATGAAAGTTTGCTTTTGCTCTTGGTCACCGTTCCAAAGGATGGGTTCTCCAAACCAGCGTTGACGCGAAAGCCCAGCCTTGTGAGGGTCTAAGCCAGTGTGTTGCTGGATCTCCTCCAAAGACATTGCGCTAAACAGTTGATATTGATCGGAGAATAAAGGTTGGTGTTGATCGATAAGATCGGTCCATTGATTTTTTTTAGGGATGAAAGCGTGGATGAAAAAATCATCGATACATTCGTTTGAAAACATCGATTCATCAGCTAAATGTTTGGGAACAGCTACAGCTGCTCCGTTTTCAAAAATAAAAGGATGATTCAAGCCGGCTTGTGCCTGGAAGTCCCTGACTTCGGCAAAAGTTTTACTTGTTGTTGGCATAACGAAATGTCCATCACCCAAGCAATTGTCTAAAGTTGATTTAGCCGCTTCGAATGAATAGGTGTGGTGGTCTAGGAATGTTCCATCGAGATCTGTGAAGATGAGGAACTTGGTCTGTTTATCCAAGTGATGACTTTTCCCTGTAGAGGACTGGGAAGAGATTCACGATCAAAAGCATGAGTTTAATGTTAAATCTAGGATATGTAGGGTTCAATCAATTTATGTGCCATTCTTTATGGACAACAGGTGACGGCTTAGGTGAGACGGGAGCTGTAAAAAAATAGATTACATATGTAAGCATTTGGTATGTGTATTATAGATGGAAATTTTGATATGATGAAAAATATTGCGATAAAGGAAAAAATAGCTGGGTGTGTTTTGGAGTGAGAATACGTCAGCAACATTTAAATAGAAGGGGCGCTGTAGACTAAGCATATTTAAATATGCATTAAAACACAATTATGTTTCAGATAAATTTAATGAAACATAATTGTTTCAAATTTGGGGCTTAAACTACTATTCTGTCTACTGATTTAGCTATGAAACAAATTGGCATTTAAATTGCTAAATTCCGAATAAATTCTCACTCTTAGGTGTTTTATGAAGAAAAATATTAAAAAATGGTCTTTTGCCGGTTGCATGGCCATTGCGAGTATGCTAGAAGCGTCAGAAAGTTCATTTGTTGAAGCGCTTAAAAGTGGTAAGCCAACAGTGCAGTTGCGTCTTCGCTATGAGTCTGTTGACAAGGACACGGGAGCTGATGGAGGTGGCTTGTCTTTAAGGACAGCTGTTGGTTATCAGACAGGAACGTTTAACAATTTCTCGGGTTATGTTCAGCTTGAAGATATATCTGTTGTAGGTGATGATGAGGCTTTCTACAAAGGCGGCGTAAACAGTTACGTTCCTGATGGTGCGCATACAGATGTCAATATGGCATACTTGAGCTACAAGAATAACGGATTCAGTTTTAAGGCTGGTAGGCAAACGATCATATATGACAATGCCCGCCATGTGGGTAACGTTGGTTGGAGGATGAACGACCAAACTTTTGATGCCGCAACATTGAGTTATAATAGTGGAGCTCTTTCACTCAATTATGGTTATGTATGGCAAGTGAATAATATTTTTGCTGCAAAGATTGACACGGAAAGTCATATCGTTAATGCATCATATAAATTTAAACCTGGTAAGTTGACCGGTTATTACTATGGTCATGACTACCATGGTAATGCATTGGCCTCTGATACATACGGTGTTCGTTTTGCTGGAGCCACACCGGTTTCTTCAGGTAAATTCATATATGAACTGGAAGGTGCGATGCAAGACACTGCATATAAAGGAGGAAACAATATCGACTCGGAAAACTCTTACATGCATGGAGCTCTGGGTTATGGTTTCTCTAACGGTGTTGTTGTTAAAGCTGGTTATGAAGAGCTTGGTAAAGATAAGGAAGGTAAGGGAGGAAGCTTTTCCACTCCTTGGTCAACAGCTCACGCCTTTAACGGTTGGTCTGATGTTACTCTAGGCAATGCTGTTCACGGAAATCATGGAATCAAAGATGCCTACCTTTCTGTCGCAGGTAAACTGTCCGGAGTGAAATTGATGGCGCGTTACCATGATTTGAGCTCTGGATCGGATGGTAAGTTTGAAGGTTCGGAAGCTGAGCTACTAGCTGTCTACAAACTTAAAAACGGTGTGGTCTGTGGTGCAAAAGCTGCTGCATTCATGAGTGATGCAGATAATAGTGATGTCAACAAATTCTGGGTATGGAGTGAATTAAAATTTTAAAAAACTTGTAGCAAACTTGTAACATAATTAATAGATAAATTTAAGTGAGCGGGCTTATGCACTTGTCGTGCATAAGCCCGCTTTTTTTTTTAAATCAAAAATAAAGTATCGTGAACCCCGAAGAGTATATGGCTGGGAAGAGCGGTTCTTGAAAAATGCCCTTTGACAGAATCAGTCAGGTCATGATTGTTCTTAAAATTAATAAAGAAACCCCTGTAGGCTAAGAGATCTTCCTCTCAAGCTGAAGTTTCGAGAGCATGCGGTCATACATATATGATTGAACTGCATTTGTCTGAAGAGAAGATTCTTATTAAGGGTAGAGATCGCTTGGGCATCATCACGAAAGCCACGAGTCGTAGCATTAATAAAAAGGTAAATTGAATGCATCTTAAAATCAGGTGATGTAAAATAGAGTTGCAGGCTTCTGTGAAACATAAAGGTATCTAAAAAGCGAACGATTGACAATATTGTGTCAATCTTAAGATTTTATGAAATGGAAAAATCAGAACAATAAACGTGATATTGCAATATAAAGCTTTACTCACTACATACGAAGTGATTAAAAAAAATTCATTGATAAAACTAAAAGATGGCATAAAAATTTCTAATAAGTATTTGTTATACGTCTTTAAATCATCCAATCATGTTTAGGTATTTAAGAAAGAATTACGCAAAAAAAGGAGCAGCCATATTAGTTGGTGCTGCTGCTATACTCTCATCACCGGTGCAGGCGGAAATGCTCGACCTAGAAAAAGATGAGTTGAAATTTGGCTTTATAAAGCTAACGGATTGTGCCCCTCTGGTCATTGCAAAGGAAAAAGGATTCTTTGAAGATGAGGGGTTGCAAGTAGAGGTTATTGCACAACCGAACTGGAAAACGCTGTTGGATAACGTGATCAATGGGAACTTAGACGGTGCTCACATGCTGTCAGGTCAGCCCATCGCAGCAACCATAGGGATTGGAACCAAAGCACACATCATAACACCATTCACGATGGACCTCAACGGTAATGGCATAACCGTGTCCAACTCAATATGGGAGAAGATGCAGGAGAACGACGATGCTTTGAATTCACCAACACCTAAACACCCGATCACTGCTGACGCATTGAAGCCGATCGTGGAAGAGGTGATTGAAAGTGGTGAGAAAATGCAAATGGGTATGGTCTTTCCCGTATCAACGCACAATTATGAGATCCGATACTGGTTGGCTGCTGCAGGGATCCACCCAGGCATGTACACGTTGACGGATACGGGAGGCAGAACAAACGCACAAATAGAATTGTCCGTTACACCACCACCAATGATGCCAACGGTATTGGAAGCAGGATCCATTTCTGGGTATTGTGTAGGAGAACCTTGGAATCAACAAGCCGTCAAAAAAGGAATCGGTGTTCCCGTGACCACCAATTATGACATATGGAAAAACAATCCCGAAAAAGTGTTTGGTATCACCGCTGAATGGGCCGAAGAGAATCCAAATACGGCTATTGCTGTAACGAAAGCGCTGATCAGGGCAGGCAAGTGGCTGGACGAAACCAAAAGTGGCAAGCTGGTTAACCGTGAGGAAGCTGTGCGATACCTTGCCAAGCCAAACTATGTTGGTGCAGACTATGAAGTGATCAAAAACTCAATGACAGGGTCGTTTATCTTTCAAAAATCCGACGTTAGAGAATTGCCTGACTTCAATGTTTTCTTCAAGTACCACTGTACTTACCCTTGGTACTCCGATGGTGTATGGTTTTTGACTCAAATGAGACGATGGGGTCAAATAACAGAGTCCAAATCAAAAGACTGGTATCACAAAATCGCCAAAAAAGTGTACCGTCCAGATATATACTTAGCTGCTGCCAAACATTTGATAGAGGAAGATCACCTCATCAAAAGCGAGGTTCCTTTCGGAACAGATGGCTACAAAAAAGCAACGGGTGAGTTTATTGACGGAGTGGTCTACGATGGTAAGAAACCCCTCGAGTATCTAGCCAAACATAGTATCGGTAACAAGAAATAATAGAAGTATCGTTTTTTTATTTCATTTAGAATTATAGGAAAAGCAAGTGTTGAAGTACAAGTTGATAAAGTCACTGGATATAGCAGGGCTCAAGGTGTTCGAGCCCCTAGTGAGGTTAGCTTATTGGGACGAGCCAAGGGTTCAGGTTAAGAATATCACACTATTTATACTCGTACCAACATTTGCTTTTTTTCTATTTTTGGCCTGTTGGGGCTATATTGCTCCAAGGCACACCACAAAGTCAGGTGAGGTGCCGACGCCATCGGTAGTGATGGATGCATGGGAAGGGATACTCACTTTCCATGAACGTGAGCATCAAAAAATGAGTGACTTTAAGATGAAAGGAGCAGCAAGAGAGGCTGCCTATAATGAGGTCATTGAGGAATTGAAGATTGTTGAGGAAGATATCTTAGCGTCATCGAATAAACTCACGACTCTTATTGAGAAAGAAGAGGAGCTCATCGCTGAGAAATTAGCGCCGATCAAGGTGTCCTACGATGAGAAGAGAAACAAATTCAAGGTTGCACAGAAAAATAGGTCCAATGTCTTGAAAGCCATGGCGGAACATATTGGAGAGAATGATACAGATGAAAAGCTCAAGCTCATCCAGTCCATCAAAGACAATCAAGAACTTAAAGATGGTGAAAAAAAGCAACTGCAGGTGATTAAAAATGAGATGAATGCAGCTAGGGGCTATGTGCACCAACCGACAAAGGAAGAGAAAGCTAAAAACTCACTTCTAGAAGCAAAGAAGCAGTACCTCTTAAAAAGATGCGACCTTCTTAGCGAAGACAATAAAGTTGTTAAGTTGAAAAAGGCTAATGAGGATTTGGAGTTGAAAAATAAAACCTATCTGGAGAGCAGTGGGGTGTCTTTACTATCCCAGGCCAACTCTTTGGTTAGGGGAGAGAAGTCCGTCACAAGGATAAGCGAGTCCAATTATGCTAAGCCATGGACGTTTATCGATCAGATCGTGAGGTCTCTCGGTTGTGTTTTTCTAGGCTTTGTTATTGCCACCGTGATCGCTATCCCCATGGGGATATTGTGTGGCCTCAGTCCAGTATTCATGGCTTCTATGGTGCCTTTGATATCACTGTTTAAACCTGTCTCGCCCATCGTTTGGTTGCCCATCATATTTATCATAGTAGGGGGTTTTGTAGACAATCCGGATGAAGCCATCTTGCATCCAGCATTTTTGAGCTCTGCGATAACCGTAGCCTTGTGTTCATTGTGGCCAACACTGGTGAATACTGCTTTGGGAGTTGCCAGTATAGAGAAAGACTACCTGAACGTTGCTAAGGTTTTAAAATTGGGATTCTGGAACAGACTTTTTAAGATTGTTATCCCTTCAGCATTACCGTTGATCTTTGCAGGTCTAAGGATTTCTTTGGGCGTGGGATGGATGGTTCTGATCGCTGCTGAACTTTTATCATCCAGCGAAGGGATCGGGAAATTTGTCTGGGATATGTTCAACAATGGTTCTTCTGAGACATTTGCCCAAATGTTTGTGGTGGTCTTCGTTGTTGGAATAGTAGGCTTGATGCTAGATAGAGTTATGATCATCTTGCAGCGCTTGGTGAGCTTCGACGACAATGCGACGGGCATATAGGAGATAGCATCATGTCGTTTATTGAAATGAAAGATGTGTCCATCCATTATGGGCCTTCATCTGATCGAACACAGGTTTTAAAAGATGTCAACCTGTCGATAGAAAAAAATGAATTCATCGCCATCGTTGGTTTTTCAGGATCAGGAAAAAGCACGCTCATCAACCTGCTGTCAGGCTTACAGAAACCAAGTGAAGGGCAGGTCTTGATGGGGGGCAAACTGATTGAGAAAGCGGACCCAGAACGGGGAGTTGTTTTTCAAAATTACTCCTTGTTGCCATGGCTGACGGTTTTTGATAATATTGACCTAGCAGCAAAGCAGGTCTTTCCAGAAATGGGCAAAATGGAGAGAAAGCAGCATGTGGATCGCTATATTGAGATGGTTAGTTTAACGCCAGCCAGTGCAAAAAAACCTGCGGAACTGTCCGGGGGTATGCGCCAAAGGGTCTCATTGGCTAGAACCTTGTCGATGCAGCCCAAAGTGCTGTTGATGGATGAGCCTTTTTCTGCTCTGGACGCACTGACTAGAGCAAATTTACAGGATGAGATCACTCAAATATGGGAAGATGATAAGAGGACGGTTGTCTTCATCACCAATGATGTTGATGAGGCGGTCTTGATGGCGGACAAAGTGGTGGCATTAACCCCAGGACCAAGTGCAACTCTGGCTAGGGCGTTTGACGTATCATTGGAAAGGCCGAGGAATAGGAAGTCCATCATTCACGACAAGGACTTTTTAGACTTGAGGAATTCGATCAACAAGTACTTGCTGAAACTCAAGCAAAAGAGCGACGAATTATCTGGTGCTCAACAGTACGCGAGCTCAAGTCTTGAGCCGATCGATCTTCGAAAAACTAATAAATAAACGAACAGGATAAATATGTCTAATCATCCTATTTTAGAAACCCATCACTTGGTGAAAGCTTACCCGCTCCCGAAAGGGGGCGAAACAGTCATCGTCGATGGCTACACCATGAAGATAGAAAAAGGAGAGTTTGTTTCCATCGTTGGGCACTCGGGCTGTGGCAAGACAACGGTGCTGATGATGGTGGCTGGCTTATTGGAGAAATCAAGGGGTGGCATCATCGTAGATGGGACCGAGGTCGAAGGGGCCAGTCCAGATAGAGCCGTTGTTTTTCAGTCTCCATGTCTTTTGCCCTGGTTGACAGCCTTGGGCAATGTCATGCTCGGGGCTAATAGAGTGTATCCAAATGCTTCGAAAACAGAAAAAAAGGAGTTGTGTGAGTATTATTTGAGCCTAGTGGGATTGAGTGATGCCATGAATAAATATCCAAAAGAACTTTCTGGGGGTATGCAGCAAAGGGTTGGTATCGCTAGGGCCTTTGCCGTTAAGCCGAAAATTGTTCTTTTGGATGAGCCTTTCGGCCGTTTAGATTCTTTAACAAGGATGGAGCTTCAAGAGACCTTGATGAGCATTTTATCCGAAAACGAGATGACTTGTATGATGGTGACCCACGATGTGGATGAGGCGATATACCTTTCGGACAAGATCGTCATGATGACCAATGGCCCCAACGCTAAGATAGGCAAGATTCTCGATATAGAATTTGAAAGGCCTAGGATTAGAAAAAATGTCGTGAATCATATGAATTATCATCCTTATAGAGAAGACCTTTTATCTTTCCTACAAGAACAAGAGGATTTGAAAGAAGCAGCCTCAAAATAACTGGCTATGCAATGAGAAAAGCATATTAAAATAATCCAAATTAAGCTTATTGTATGGGTTTTCGGAGGATAACAGGTCAAGTTGACATCCTGACAACGGGCCTGCTCTGAACAAAACATGAAATTGGACAACTAGATATGAGATTGAAAAAGGTACACTCCCAAAAACAAGTGAGCTTCGACTTGTGCAGATAACATCATTTACGGATAACGCCTTTCGTATATTGATGGCCTTAGCTGTATCTAAAAATAAAAAGGAAAGTACAGGCTATTTATCTGAAATATTGGGGGTGCCTAAAAACCACTTGATGAAAGTGGTGCAAGAGCTCAGTAGGATGGGCGTTATAGAAAGCTCCAGAGGTGTATCAGGTGGCGTTTGTCTAAAAAAGAGTCCCGAAGAGATATCTATTTTAGAGATTTTTGAAGCCTTGGAAACTGCAGCTGTATTGGAATGTTATAAGCTAGAGAGCAACACATGTCCGTTGCAGCCGGTGTGCAAGTTAAAAGGTATATTCAAAGAGGCTATGGTTGAATTTAAGGCTGTCTTATCGAATTATACCGTTAAGGATTTGATGCAGAATGAGGAAGAGATCTCATTTTTCTTAAGATGAGATTTCTTCCCTCCTATCGTTCATGAATCGTGTAAATCGTAGGCCATATTTTCAAATAGGCATACTAAATCTTCGATTTGTTCTAAGATTTCAGGGTTAAGCTTCGCAATAAATTTAGTGACTTTTGGATCGACATCTTGGTCTAAAAAGCAGTGATCTAGGTGTTCTTTTAATAAATCCCATAATTTCTTCACGTCATTGATTTTTGCCGATATTTTGCTGCTTTCGTGATCAAAAAAGATACCTTTATCGATATTTCTAGTTAGCACCAATAGCGATTGCTCGAAGGCGGATTGCGATCTTTTGAGTTGTCTTCTTGAGTCGATAATATTGAACTGGCAAATGATCATAAAATATTCTTTGCAAGACTTTTGAAGCAACATCCTCAGTCGCCCAGCGATATTGATAGATAATGCAGCGTATTTGAGTTGCTGTCTTAGTGAAGAAAAAGAGCTTTTTACATCATCGGAGCTTTTTGAATCTTCAAAAATTTGGTCGAATGATTTGATCAACGAGCCTGGTTTATAATCCATTATAGATAATAATGTTGCATTAAAATATCAATTATAGCGAGAGATGGATTAGTGCACGCTAAAAGCACTTAAATAAATATAATAAAAGCTAATTATTAAAAAAGTATTCTGAAGACGAGAATAGCTGTTGGATAAAAAAGTCAAGATGGATTCGTTTTTCCGCAAAGCAGCGGGCCTGAATAAGGCCGGTCTCATCATCGTGGTTGAACGAGAAACATATCTGGGGATATCCAGAATGGCTCTGGCCACTGAGTTCATTGATCCTTTTCTTTTCTGGGAGAAAGCCGAAATCCCAGCAGGATTCTAACCATTTTTCAGCATCAACTCCGAAGACATAAATGTTGACAAAATAAGTGTAATGGCCGCATGAAGAATGATGTTGGCATGGTTGTTTGTTCGGTTCTAAGCCAAAATTTTCAAGCATCGATAATTTGTTGTCAATATTGATGACTAAGGAAGAATCATAGTTGTTGAAGAGATAGGATTCTCCGCATTCATGTCGACCTGAGGTGAACGAGTCGATGATCAGGAACTCGCTCGTGTGGTCGATATTGATATCAATAGATTGAGAGAAATCAGCCCCTTGGTGCAAGACAACGGGGTCAGTTAAAATCGCTAGTTTAGATTTTTTCGAGAGGTTGATGGAATATTTTTGAAAAACCTTTGATTGAGAGAGAACATTTTTATAGACATGTTGATTCCCTTGAGACTGGATACACAAATGAGCATTTTCGTGGACATTGATGTCGATATTGACGTTATCCCCCTGTACAAGCCCACCACCATATGATGAAGAAAACACTCTGTGTTCACCAAAATGACTTTTCGTAGGAATCCACTTGTGAGGATTTTGGCAGACTAAAGTGGTCGATTGATTGTTGCCATTGATGTTTTCTATTTCGATACGATTGTCACTTGCCATTAAGTTTTTGAGTCAGCAATAGCATCGTCAATGTGCTGAATGATATGGTCAACGCCATTGCCGTGTTTGGCCTGACAAAATAAAAAAGGCCCATCGCCCCTCATTTGTATGGTGTCATCTTTCATGATAGTCAAGTCGGCTCCTACTAATTCAGCAAGATCCGTCTTATTGATAACCAAGAGATCGGATTGGGTGATGCCAGGCCCCCCCTTGCGGGGTACTTTATCGCCACCTGAAACATCGATAACAAAAATAGTGAAGTCAGCAAGTTCACGGCTAAAGTGAGCCGTTAAATTATCGCCACCACTCTCAACGATCAAAAGTTCAATTTTTGGGGAAACTGAATCCATGAGCACATGAAGAGCATCTAAATTGAGGGAAACATCTTCGCGAATGGCTGCGTGTGGACAACCTCCCGTTTCAACGGCCATGATGCGGTTGCTACTGAGGGCTTTATTTCTAGTTAGAAACTCACAGTCTTCCTTTGTGAAAATGTCATTGGTGACCACACCCATGCTATAGCGTGATTGCATTCTTTTACAGAGCTCTAGTGTGAGAGCTGTTTTTCCACTACCCACAGGACCACAAATCCCTACGGTGAAAGATCTTTGGCTGTAATCCCTAGTAGAGAAAGGATCACGCTCTTCAAATAAACCAGGGTGATCGTAGTTCTCATGGTGGTGGTGGTGGTGATGTTCAGGCATGATCGTTGTTATGTCTTGAATTGTTTTGAGTATATCATCTTGTGATTGACCTGTGATAGCTCTAGGACAGGACTTATTTTACGTGCAATTTGGTAGTCTAAATGCTCAAAGTCTGTGGGGGGCTTCCACTGGTATAAAATCTCCTTGATAAACCTCTGAGCTAATGATGGTCTGATGAGACCAAGTCTTATGGCCGATGATACTTGGTCTCTTATGGAACAGAAAACATGCACTTCCAGGATCTCAGGAACGGTCCATGACCGTTCATCGAGATACTGCATAAGTATCGTGAGATAGTGAGGTCTCAGATCGTTATCAGAAAGATAGGACTCTAAACGTTTTTTGAAATCACGGTGATAAATGGACTCTATAAGGTTAAGTAATGATCTTCCTTGGGTCAAAGATGCCTCTCTGATGGTGGGGACTCGTTGATGTAAATGGTAGGCTCGAATAGCATCGAGTTGTTCATGTGGACGAGTCATGGAAACCATGAAGGGCAGGTCGAAATGTTCGATGTTGGAGATCACGACATTCAAGTGATTGAACAAATCTTGGACCGAGTTGATGTGGCCTGTTTTTGATAAACATTCCAGGCCAGCTGAATTTGCAAAAGAACCTATAGGAAGTAAAGAGTCAGCTAGCTGCATCATCTCCATGTTGTGGTTGCATGACTTCAAAACAGAAAATAGTTCTGCGTCAATGGCAGTGATCGAGCTGGCTCACAAGTGATGAGGTCTCCATCTATTTTGACTTGATAGGTTTCAGGGTCGATCTCAATATGTGGACAGTAAGCATTGTGAATCATGTCTTTTTTTCCAATAGATCTGCAGTTTGAGATAGCCATGGTCTTTTTTTTAAGATGATAATGGGAAACGTTCTTTAATGAATTTTTAGAGACAAACAGCAAGCTGTTTGATGCTGGACTTTTTCCATAATAGCCAAACATATGACGTGAATATGATGGTTGTGGCGTAGGGATAGAAGCATTTGGGTCCCCCATCTCAGATAGAACGATTTGGCCTGACTTGATCACCATTTCCGGTTTCACTCCAAAATGTGAAGGTTTCCATAAAACAAGGTCAGCAATTTTTCCAACCTCAATGCTCCCGATCTGATCACTCATGCCATGGGCGATCGCTGGGTTGATGGTGTATTTGGCAATGTACCGTTTAACTCTAAAATTATCAGAGTCGTGGTTCTCCTCAGGAAGAGAACCTCTTTGCTCTTTCATTTTATGAGCCGTTTGCCAGGTGCGAATGATCACCTCGCCGACCCTTCCCATGGCTTGAGAGTCCGACGCGATGATCGATAGCGCTCCCATGTCGTGAAGAATATCTTCCGCAGCAATTGTTTCTTGTCGTATGCGGCTCTCGGCAAAAGCGACATCTTCAGGGATATTTTTATCCAAATGGTGACAAACCATCAGCATGTCAAGGTGTTCATCTATGGTATTTATTGTGTAAGGTCTAGTCGGATTAGTTGAAGATGGTATGACATGGGGTTCCCCACATAGGCGCATGATGTCCGGCGCGTGGCCGCCTCCTGCGCCTTCGGTATGGTAAGTATGGATGGTTCTATTTTTAAACGCAGCACAACTGTCTTCAACAAAACCGGACTCGTTTAAAGTGTCAGTGTGAATACAAACTTGTATGTCTTGCTGATCCGCTATGGATAGACACTGGTCGATGGTAGCAGGTGTGGTGCCCCAGTCCTCGTGAAGTTTTAAGCCCGCTACACCGGCCAAGATTTGGGAGTTCAAAGCTTCTGGGGTTGAACAATTCCCTTTTCCAAGAAACGCAAAATTCATGGGGAATTGGTCTGTCGATTCCATCATACTTCGTATATGAAAAGTTCCTGGTGTACAGGTCGTAGCATTGGTTCCTGTGGCAGGACCTGTACCACCACCAAGCATGGTCGTGACGCCCGAAGCTAAAGCCTCATCGATTTGTTGAGGACAAATAAAGTGCACGTGGGCGTCCATGGCTCCACTCGTTAAAATCATTTTTTCTGCAGCGATCACCTCTGTTGTAGCTCCACAGACTAAGCTGGGCGATACATTTTTCATGGTATCTGGATTGCCACCTTTCCCTATTCCACATATCCTGCCATTTTTAATACCAACATCCGCCTTGTAGATGCCATGACAATCGATGATCAAAGCATTGGTGATGAGCGTGTCACATGCGTTTTCTTCTGTGGCGGTGCTAGATTGACCCATGCCATCCCTCAGAACTTTTCCGCCTCCAAATTTACATTCATCTCCATAGGACGTGTGATCTTGTTCTACCCTAACGATAAGGTTTGTGTCCCCTAGACGGACTTTGTCACCAACCGTGGGTCCATACATCTCGGCATAGTCTTTTCTTTTGATAAAGTTACTCATGCTTTATTCGTCAAACAGGAAACCCTTTGTTTTTATGTTTTGTATGATGTTCTCATCGAAATCTCTGCCATTAACGAGTGCATTGCCACCATAGAAATTGCGATGACCAGAAAATTCAACAAGTTGAACCCGTTTACTTTCTCCAGGTTCAAACCTGACGGCTGTACCGGCCGGTATATCTAGTCTAAAACCGTAGGCTTTCTGACGGTCGAATCTTAAAGCTTTGTTGGTTTCTAGAAAATGGTAGTGGGACCCTACTTGTATGGGTCGGTCACCGGTATTGAGCACGGTGAGCGACAGGGTTGACTTTTCTGGGTTGAGTTGAATCTCGAGATCTTTGTCAATGATGAATTCCCCAGGCAGAGCATCTGGTTTGGCCTCATTTGTGTCGGCCATTTTTTTAAGGCCGGAACCATAAAGGGCAAGCTCTGACTCCCCACATAGCCGACATATGGGCTGGTGTATGGTCACCAATTTGGTTCCGTCGGGGAATGTTCCTTCAATCTGGACTTGATCGATGATCTGATCGACCCTTGGCATGACATCATTGATGCCCAAAATGCGCTTGCCCAAATCCATAAGCTCACAGTAGGATTTTCCATCACGTATAAATTCTAATAAGATAGAGGATATGAGTGCAATTGATTCATTGATGTTCAGCCTCAGTCCTCTGCAGTATCTTTTCTGAGATAGAGCACCTGCTTGGTGTAGCATGAGTTTGTCAATTTCTCTAGGTGATAAATGCATAGATACTTTATTTATAATATAACGTGATAGTTGAGAAGATTAGCATCAAAAAGAGGCGCACCCACTCACTAGTTACGCCCCTTCAGTTTGTGCACAATAAATGTGCAAAAATAATTAATCATTTCGCTATGATAAGAATAAAAAGAGAGCTCGCCTACATCATACGGAAAGAAAACTTTTTATTTTTTCCTCATTGACGTCTGATCGGTCACTGGTGTGAACGACATCTCCACCCTCCATGACAATGAATTTATCACAGGCATCTAGGGTGAAAGATAGCACTTGCTCGGCTACGATGATCGTGATTCCATAAATATCCCTAATTTTCTTCAGCGTTCGAGCCATATCTTTGATGATCGATGGTTGTATGCCTTCGGTTGGTTCATCTAAGAGGAGAACTTTTGGGCCTGTGGCTAATGCTCTTGCAACAGCAAGTTGCTGTTGTTGTCCGCCCGACAGATTTCCGCCCTTGCGGTGTGCCATTTCCTTTAGAACAGGAAATAGTTCATAGATATAGTCAGGGATTTTTTTGGTTCCCATTTTGTCCAATCCAACACGAATGTTATCTTTAACGGTCATTTTTGGATAGATCATTCTCCCCTGAGGTACATACGCAAAGCCGCTGTGGACCCTGCGATTGCTCTGAAAGTTTGAGACATCCGTGCCTTCAATCTCGATTTTAGATTTTTCATCGCAGGCCAAAATACCAATGATCGATTTGAAAAGTGTAGTTTTTCCCATACCGTTTCTTCCCATCACGGCTAAGATATTACCCTTATCTAATTTAAGGTTGAAGTTGTTGATGACACAACTTTCTCCATAGCTGACTTTTAGATTACTGATGTTTAACATGATGATGTGTGTCCTTCTAGAAAATTAGTGGCCGAGGTATACTTCTTGGACTTTTGGGTCATTCCTAACCTCATCCATGGTGCCTTCTTTTAAGATCTTTCCTAGGTGAAGGACGGTGACTTTGTTTGCAATCTTTGCAACAAAATCCATGTCATGCTCGATGATAACAATGGATCTTTTCTTGGCTACTTTTTTGAGCAGTTCTACGGTGAGGTCTCTTTCCTTGGCTGTCATTCCAGCTACAGGTTCATCGAGCATGATGAGATTTGGTTCTTGCATGAGCAGCATGCCGATTTCAAGCCACTGTTTCTGGCCATGACTGAGCAATCCTGCAGGAGTGTCTAGTTTATCGTCCAGTCTGATCTCTACGGCGTTTTGATGGATATTTTCAATGACTTCTTTTGTTCTTCTAAAGTTTAAAGATCCAAAGACCGTTCTGCCCCAGGGATAAGATATCTCTAGGTTTTCAAATACGGTTAGGTTCTCATAAATAGATGGATTCTGGAATTTCCGCCCGATGCCCAACCTTACGATTCTATGCTCTCTAAAGGAGGTGATATCTTGGTTCTCGTACAGTATTTGTCCTTCAGTAGATTTTGTTTTACCACTAATGAGATCAAGAACCGTCGTTTTTCCGGCCCCGTTCGGTCCTATAATCACTCTCAATTCACCATTTTCAATATCAAAGGAAAGTGAGTCTACAGCTTTGAAGCCATCAAAGCTAACGGTTAAGTTCTTGACGGAGAGGACAATATCTTTCTTTTCCGTGTCGTGATCTGTTATACTAGACATTTTCCGTAAGACCCTCAGGTTGTGAAGTAGGCTTGTTTTCTTTATTAAATTTTATTTTGGTGAGGAATTTTTTGATGTAGTCCTCGTAAATTCCGGCTATGCCTTTGGGTAAAAACATGACAACAGAAATGAAGGTGAGGCCATATAGGAATACCCATAAGGTGGGGTAGGCTTCTGACAATCCGGTTTTAGCCGCGTTGACAGCCAATACACCGTAGACAGATCCAAATAGGCTAAGTCTGCCGCCCACAGCTGTAAAGATCACCATGTCTATAGATGGAACGATGCCTATCAAGTTAGGTGACATGAATCCGACCTGGAGTGTGAACATGGCGCCACCAATAGCACTTAAAACACCGGCAAAGCAAAAAATAAAGATTCTGAAAGAGGTGATGTTGTAACCCGTGAATCTGACTCGAATCTCTTGGTCCCTTTGGGCCTTTAAAACTCTTCCAAGCCTCGTCTGTAAGATGTATTTACAAGATAGAATGGCAAGCAGGAGAAGTGCAGAGCATATGTAATAGAGAATGAACTGAGATGATTCTTCTCTGATGTCCCAACCGTGAAGTGTTTTTAGGTCGGTTATTCCATTGATTCCGCCAAAGAGCCCTTGATTGCCGACGATAAAATACCATGCGCAAGCTACCATAGATTGAGTTAGGATCGAGAAGACAACCCCAGAAACTCGTCCTTTAAAGTAAAAGTAGCTCAGTAGACAGCCAGCGATAATAGGCAGAATGATGATCAGGCAGAGTGTGAGAAAGAAGCTGCTGAAAGGGTACCATATATAGGGTAGTTCAGTGATTTGATTCCAATCCATAAAGTCAGGTATGCCGGGAGTTGTTTGTATAGATGTTGATTCTGGATCCGATGCCTCGAGCTTTAAGAACATGGCCATGCAGTAGCCGCCAATGCCAAAAAATAGTCCTTGTCCCAAGGAGAGGATGCCACCATAGCCCCAGCACATGACCAGTCCTAAAGCTACAAATCCATAGCTCAGGTACTTGCCCACTAGATTCAATCTGAAGTTAGATAAGAATAAGGGAAAAACGACAAAGAGAACCACTGCCAAGATGATAAACGTGATCAGACCTTCTTTATTGTTGAACAAACGATGGAAAAACAACTTAGATTTAGAGCCAATGTAGTATTTTTTTAATATATCGGTCATTTTTAGTGTCCTTGATTAAGTTCTCACTTTTTCTGAAAATAAGCCTTTCGTGAATTTCATCATCACCACGAAGATCACTAAATAGAGCATGACTTTGGCGATAGAAGCGGTCATGAAGAATTCCATGATAGAAGACAGAAGGGCTAGGAAGCCTCCCGATATAAACAGTCCTGCTAAGCTACCTAATCCTCCAACAACAAGGACAAGGAATGAGTCTACGATATAGTTTGTTCCAGCAGATGGAGATGTGGATGCCATGGTTGTGAAAAAAGCCCCTGCGATTCCGGAAACGCCACATGCAATAGCGAAGGAGATCCTGTCGGTGATTTTGGTGTTGATGCCAAGGGCAGAGGTCATCTCACGATTTTGAGTTGTGGCTCTCATTCGTAGACCAAATCTCGTGTAGCGGGTGAAATAAATAAGTCCAAAGGTGAGCCCTATGGTGATCAGCATGAGCACCACTCCACTTATGGGTATATCGATGAAGTCTCCAATGGTCCACGATCCTATAAGCCAGTCGGGTAGGATTGCGCTGGTTTCCCTAGCTCCAATAAAAGACCTGAAGCATTGCTGCATGACGAGGCTCAGTCCCCATGTTGCCAGCAGGGTATCGAGTGGTCTTTTGTACAATCTGCTGATCAATACCCATTCAACGAGGTACCCTACGATGAATGCGATAAGGAAGGATAGCGGGATGGCGAGAATGATAAAATAATCCAAAAGAGAAGGTAAGTCACTTGAGATATAATCAGAGAATAAGCACATGGTGTATGAGCCCAAGACTAGAAATTCAGCGTGTGCCATATTGATGACACCCATCTGGCCAAAGATCAGATAAAGCCCCATTCCCATGAGCACATAGATGCACAATAGGCTTAATCCGCTAAAGGATTGCATGATGACGATAGCAAATATTTCATCGAATCCGTATTCGCTCATGTGTTATTCTCCGAAAGATATATAGATAAAAGGTAAATATTTTATGGATGATATGGTCCTAGATTCTCATCTAGGACCATATTGACTTTATTGGTATCCCTTGGGGAATGGATCAGGTTCGATGAGTTCAGATACGGCAACGAGTTCAAATTGACCATTTTTTAGCATTTTTCCAATTTTGGCTCTGCTGTACAGGTGTTGATTTTTTTCATGAACCCTAACGTAACCTTCTGGTCCATTGAGTTCGATTCCTGGATGGGCAGCGTGTATTTTGTCGATATCAAAACTACCTGCTTTTTCGACGGCAGCCTTCCATATCCAAGGTCCAAGGTAGGCCGCTTGTGTAACATCACCGATCACCGAGTCAGAGCCCCATTTTTTCTTGAAGGCTTCGACGAACTTTAGGTTGTCGTAGTTTGTCTGTGACTGAAAATATTTCATACAAGCGTAGAATCCTTCGGCGTTTGCACCACCTATACCTAAGAGTTCGTCCTCAGTGGTAGAAATGGTTAGCATGTTGTATTTTTTAGACGTGATGCCTGCTGCTTTCAGTTGTTTGTACCACGCGACATTACTTCCGCCTACCACAGCAGTATAGATCAAATCGGGCTTTCTTAATTTGACCTTATTGATGAGTGATCTGAAGTTGGTGTGTCCCAGTGGAGCAAATTCTTCGCCTACAACCTTGCATTTTGGGTCTTTCTTTTTTAAATACCTTTCGATATGATTACGTGCAATTTTCATGGATGTTCGTGGCCAGATGTAGTCCGATCCAATGAGATAAAAGGTTCTCGCTCCTAAAGTTTCATAAGCCCAATCTAGGCCCCAAATGATTTGTTGGGTAGCTTCTTGGCCTGTGTAAACGACATTTTTAGAAGCCTCTAGCCCTTCGTAGAAAGTTGGGTAATAAAGCATATTGTTTTCCTTCTCAAAGATAGGAAGGACTGCTTTTCTTGATGCGGAAGTCCAGCATCCAAACACGCAAGCAACTTTGTCATTGATGATCAACTTCTTTGACTTCTCGGCAAACGTCGGCCAATCACTAGCCCCATCTTCCTGGATAACTTCTATTTTTCTGCCGAGAACACCACCCATGTTATTGATTTGTTCGATGGCGAGTCTCTCGGCCTCAACGGAACCCGTTTCACTGATGGCCATCGTTCCTGTGATGGAGTGAAGTTGTCCAACGACGACCTTATCATCGTATACGGCTAGGCCTGTGGTGTTGACCTTTGATGTGGGATAATCATTTGCATGAGCGACACCAATGATTGAAAATATAATGGCCTTTATGGCCAGTATATATTTTGATGAGAGGGTATAGTTTTGCATAGATGCACCTTAAAAGAGTTAATGATTGAGCTAAGTAATACTTGTGCCAAATGATTGGAAGTGAAATCTTTTGTTTATTGCTTGAGAAAAATGATCCTTTTTCGTTTAATTTATTATTAATGACACGATTATGTTTTATTTGAATAATATGGAACGTAAAAGTGCTCAAGGTATTGTTTATATTGTTTTAGCGAAATGATATCATTATCATATTGTTTTTCAATTGTTTATTTATTTTTGAGTCGAACTATAAAACTAATATATATTAAGTTGTTTTATAAATGAGGTTGAAGTACGATTTGTAAATACATTAAAAATCCTTCTATTCGACTTGATTACTAATAAATAGTGGCGTCAATAGTTTGAATTGGAGGTTTCAGATGAATAGCACACTTATTTCTAGTTGTGTGTATCTATTATTTATGGAGTTCCACTCATGTTTAAATCTATTATTGGGAGATCACCTCTCCTATTTTCAGGGCTACTTTGTATAGGAAGTCCTCTTTTTGCTGGTATGGATGATATCAGTGTTTCTGGTTTTCTTGATATGTCTTACTCTAAGACTGAAGGTAGTGATCCCAATTTTCAATTCGACTGTTTCGAGGTTAACTTTGCATACGGTTTTGAAAACGGCATGACCGCTGCCGTGGAGTTGCAGCATACCAATAATGCCACGGATGATATCACCTTGGAAGCTGCTTATGTATCGTTGCCGCTATCTGAATCATTAAGCTTCAAAGCAGGTAAGTTTTTATGTTTTCAAGGATTTGAGGCTGCTGATGCACCAAGCATGTATCAAAATTCATATGCAGCTTCAACAGGTGATTACTACGGAGGTTTCCAAGAAGGTATTTCACTAGGTTATTCCTCTGATATGGTTTTTGCTGGCCTTTCTGTTGTTGAAAACCCTTATGGAAATGGTCCCAACACAACAGCTGATGAACTAGGCTATGAGGCCACGATAGCTCTTACTCCTCTCGATGGTTTGACCTGGAAAGTATTCTATCTGACCGATGAAAGAGTTTCTGGTGCTGCTGGCTACGATAAAAATGTTATTAGCTCTTTCGTAAGTTATGTCACTGGTGGCTATACTTTCGCCGTTGAGTATCACGATGGTGAAGGCGTGGGTTCGGACGCAACTGGAGCAATCGATGGAGATGGCACAGGATATTTTGTTCTAGGGAACTACTCATGGAATAATGGGCTAGGACTCACCGTCCGTTATTCTGGAAATGATATCGAATTGGCTGGAGTTGACCAGACGGATGTCAGTCAATTCACTATTTCGCCCAACTATTCAATCAATAATAATCTTAGTTTCCTAATTGAGTACACTTCTACTGACGATAATCTTTCATCAACAAGCTCCGATTATTTTGCTGCTGAATTGACGGCAACATTTTAGTATAATCTAGCCACTATTTTTCAAAATCCCTCTGATGATATATTCATCAGAGGGATTTTTTTTTATAATACATTTAGATACAAAATCATCATTATTTACAGTTGAAAATATCTATTCTGTTATAACAAGCATAAGTAAACATAATTGTTCTTATATATGTCAAGTATACAATTATGTTCTTGTTTTTGATGACTAAGATTCAACTTCATTAAGATAATCCTTACGATAATATCAATAATATGAGTAGATCTATATTGATAAAGGTATGGCATAAAAATTTCTAATAAAAAGTATGTTTTTTCTGGAGTAATATAAATGGCTAGTACTGGAAGTGTTAGTGCATGGGAAGAAGCGCTATTAGTAGCGATGATTCAGTATCCCGTGCCGGTGATTACGGGGCCTGATGATATACAGACCCAAGTGGAGCAGATTTGTAAAGCGGTGACCAATACCAAAGCTGGTTATCCCGACGCTGATTTGATTGTTATGCCTGAGTATTCAACTCAGGGTCTGAATACATCGATATGGACCTATGACGAAATGCTTTTGACCATCGACAGTCCTGAGGTTGGTCGTTTTAAAGAGACTTGTGTATCGAATAAGGTGTGGGGAGTTTTTTCAATCATGGAAAAAAATGAGGATCCGAGTAAACCGCCTTACAATACTGCTTTGATCATAGATGATCAAGGGCATATCGCCTTGCATTATCGCAAGCTGCAGCCTTGGGTGCCCATTGAGCCATGGTCTCCTGGAAACTATGGTATGCCCGTTTGTGATGGACCGAAGGGTTCTAAGTTGGCTGTATGTATTTGTCATGATGGTATGTTCCCTGAGCTCGCTCGTGAGGCTGCCTATAAAGGTGCTAATGTATATATCCGTATATCTGGTTACTCTACACAAGTCAATGACCAGTGGATTTGGACGAATAGGACCAATGCTTGGCAAAACCTCATGTACACCATTTCCGTAAACTTAGCTGGCTATGATGGGGTCTTTTATTACTTTGGTGAAGGAACCGTCTGTAACTACGATGGGAACGTCATTCAGCAAGGCCATCGTAATCCATGGGAGATCGTGACGGCTGAATTGTTCCCGAGACTGGTTGATAAAGCTCGTGAGAACTGGGCATTAGAGAATAATATCTTCAATGTTGGTTGTCGTGCCTACGTAGGTAAGCCAGGTGGTGAAAAAGAAAACTATCTCTCCTGGGTTGAAGATTTGGCTAAGGGTGAGTATAAGCTTCCTTGGGATGACAAAATTAAAATCAAGGACGGATGGAAGTACTACCCTGAGGGAGTCAAGCTAGGCCCTATGCCAAAGTGATTCTTTATATTGAATAACTAGATATCATCAATGATTAAAATCGATGTTATCAAGATTTACTCATAATTTTTAATTAGCAGAAAGTCTCATGATGATAATGTCAGGGCTTTCTGTTATTAAATCATTTGGTGTTTTATTTAATAAATTTTGATTGTATGTGTTCAAATATTAATCATTTTTTGTTATATATGCTTGAATAACTTTTGCAGAGTGGGCTTCCCTCGCAGGTTTCTCTTTGATCTTGATCGAAGATATTAAAGCCACATTCGAAGTGTAGTATCAACACCTTTATCTGATGAACAATAAATTCTTTCGTTTATAGAATCTAGATGTTTAGTGAACTGAGATGACTGTTTAGACGATTTAATGTGCGCTAGAGATGTGACAAATTATGCTGGTGTGATAATTTGTCACTAATCACGCATGTGTTGTTGTATATATCAGGATATTTTAAGTTTTTATAGTTCACATAATAAAAATGAGTGTTGACAAAAAAAATGCCTTGAGGAAAAATGATTTCTCCCTCAAGGCACATGTTGATGTGTTAAAGTATGCATTTATGCTGGATAGTTCTGTCGGTATGCTTTGCTATTTATTTCGGTTAGTGCGGTTTTTGCCGTCATCAAGCTGACGTTGAGTTGTTCTATTTTTCGTTCAAGACCATGGGTCATCTCGTCAGGGGTTAGTGTTGCGAAAAAGAGTACCATGTCTTCAAGTTCTTTGCATTCATCAGATTTTAACTTAGATTTTCTTCCGCTTTCGGCAATTCTTTCCATTGAATCATATGTTTCAGAAAATATCTCATAGTTCATCGTGCTACTCCTTATTTTTTTTTATCCAACTAGGTTTCCGTTTACATTAACTTGTGTAAGGTATTTTTGTTCGCACATGCCAACTCGTATTTGTTGACATAGTGCACATCTCCTGTTGCCATTGCCTTCGCTTAGGAAGCATTTGCCACAACGAACGCATGATCTTTTTTTTCTAACAGTCTTGGGTTTTACTAGAGAGTAAAAATAGTCTGTTGAGTCTATTCCACATGGGTTGCTCATGTTTTTTTTAGCTCGCAGAACTGGTGATTCGGAGGTTCTCTTTTTTTTCACGTAGAATTTGCTCGAGGCGGGTTACGCACATCGACTCTCTCCGAGTGGCGAATTTTTGAAAGGCATTGTTGTGGTTGATATCTTTAAAGACATTGTTTTCGCAATTTAATTTGTCGTTTATATTGGTCATTTTATCGTCTCGTTAAGAACATAGTTCATAAGTAATAATCGTGCCAGATTTACGCTCTCGTATCTATGCTATTTTTAAGTTGAATATTGTGCTTTGAGATATATTGCGATTCATATATGTACTTTATTGAAATTATGAAACAATAAAGTGCTTTATATTGCATGAAATATATTTAAGTGTTTCCTGGTCGCCTTACTAGAAGGTTTTTGTAAATGTTTGCATCAATAGGCTTGCCTACATAGATGGGTCGGTTAGGAGTCTTCAGTCCATAAGAATTACCCCTTGAAGCTTAGGGTTTACCCCTAACATTTTCAGGTTATGAGCGTCAAAGTGATAGATATTTCTTTTGCAGTTTCCATTTCGGCGGGAAACGGGTGCTGAGCGTTGACGTCTTTAGCTTGAATCAGACCCTTATTTTTAATAAGATAGCTTGGTTTGGCTTTGTTTTTGATGGTGTTTCTAAGGCTTGACTTCAGTGGTGATTTACGAATCGTTAAATGCCGAAAAAGTAGGAGTTGAGTAAATAGGGAATCCCAATCCTTTATTTAAAATAATATGATATGAAAAATTCACATAAGATGATCAAATCGGGCGAGAAGTGGTTAGACACGGACGGAGAGTTCATCAATGCCCATGGTGGGGGAATTCTTTTCCACGAAGGAACATACTTCTGGTACGGTGAGGTCAAAACGGGAGAAACGGTTCTGCCTGAATGTAACCGTCACTTTAACGGTTGTCGCGTAGATATGACCGGAATTTCTTGTTATAGCTCGACAGACCTTTTTAACTGGAAAAATGAAGGGATGATTTTGGAGGCTGAAGCGGATGCCGAAAGTGACCTTCACAAAGACCGAGTTGTTGAACGGCCAAAAGTGATCTATAACAAAAAAACGAATAAATTTGTGTTATGGTTCCATGCCGACTCTATTGATTATCTTGATGCCCGTGTTGGTGTTGCTGTTTCTGATACACCAACAGGCAAATTTGTCTATCAAGGTAGCTTCCGTCCAAACGGTAATATGAGCCGTGACTTTACCGTATATGTCGATGATGATGAAAAGGGATATATATTATTCTCTTCAGAAGACAACCAGACTTTGCACATCGCCGAGCTCACTGACGATTATCAGAATGTCACTGATCGTGATGAACGTTTTTTTGCTGGACGCTATATGGAAGCGCCGGCAGTCATCAAAAAAGATGGGCGGTATCATCTGATGGCATCAGATTGCACAGGATGGGCAGCAAACCCAGCTCGATCAGCTGTTGCTGATTCTATATGGGGACCTTGGACAGAAAAAGGTAATCCGTGTATCAGTGAGGGGAAAGAAACCACCTATGATTCACAAAGCACCTATATCCAGAAGATCGAGGGCATGACTAATGCTTATATTTACATGGGCGATCGCTGGAATGAACGGGACCTTCCAGAATCTCGGTACGTCTGGTTGCCGTTCACGATCACCGAAGAGTCTTATCAGATTGAATATTTTAAAGAATGGGACTTCTCAGTGTTCAATCAATAGTTCGATAAAAAAGTGACGTCTCATGCTCTTGGTTTGTCCATATCAATAAGGTGCGTGTAGGCATGCTTATTGTCTATTCAGCTGTCTTGATCATGTAAAACTATTGATACCGTTGTTGCTTGGTCTTTCTGGACTGAGCATCAACTATTTTAATGTGTGATGATCGATCTCGTGGCAATGGCAATGTACTCTACTTGCTTTTGGTCATAAGCTCAAGGTGGGCTACTAGAGATCAATTGAACTTCAAATCATCAATAATCGATGATTTTTTATAGGAAAGTTCTATAAAAAAAAGAGTGGGTTGAAAGAGAGCAGGGTCTCACTTTCAACCCTTAAAGTCATTCATGAAAAATGTGTTCTCATGAATAGCTCGTTGCACAACACAGGTTGGATAACATGATCAATGACATGATATCCAACTTCAGGCCATCACTGATCTCTATCAGATTGAGTCGAGTTTATTTAAAGCAAAGGCATAAGCTCCAAGGGTGATAGCCTCGCTGGTGCCAATTTGTGAGAACCCCAAGCAAACTCTTGGTTCGGGGTCATAAGCAACTGTGCCGCCAACAACGGGTATATCAATTTTTTTTGCATCACCCATCGTGAATTCATTTTTATCGTCATCATTTTCGATATCATAAACTTTTTGAACGAGCCTAGGATAAGAATCACCAGAAAAACTGGTGAATTTTGCGTTCAATTCTTTCATCAAAGAGGGCATGATCAGGTCTTTAGCCTTTGATACTCCACCACCTATGACAACTGGGCAGTCGTATAGGGTGATCAAATTAGATAGAGAATCTCCCATCACTTGACCTAAGCGGGCGTATGCAGCTTTCGCCGCCTCAGGGTTCCCCTCAAGGGCGATCTTTTTTGGACTGGGTGATTCAGCTAAGGGAATCCCCATTTCGTCAGCATAGAAACGCCTGACGGCTCGGATGCTCACACTCTCTTCTGCGTTAGACTCGGGGTAGAACCGGTTGCTCAGCAGCCAAGCTTCGGCGCCGAGGGAATTGTCCCCCACCATGAGGACAACGTCGTTGACATATCCTGCGCCAAAACCGGTGCCTAGTGTTAGGCCAAGCAATGACTTGTATCGCTTTTGGCTACCGGCTTCGGACAAGATGTTGTTGATCTTGGGCAGGAATCCTCCCAGAGCTTCACCGTATGCGTAGAGGTTACCATCGTTGTTGATAAATACGGGCATGTTGAAATTGCTTTCTAACATAGGCCCCAAAGCGATACCGCCACGGAAGCAGGGTAGGTTGTTCAGATCACCAATGATGCCTTTAGGGTAATCCGCAGGTCCGGGGAAAGCAAAGCTTATGGCTGCGGGCTGATCATCGATGCTAGCCACGACTTCGTTGAAGCCATTGATCATGCCAGCTAGGCATGACTCTAGATCGTGACCGTTAGATGGCTTTCGGATCTGATCACAAATCTCTTTGCCACCTTTCATGGCGGAGAAAACAAAATTGGTTCCTCCAGCATCAATTGTCAAGACGACTCGTTGGTCTTCGAATATATTCATGCTTATTCCTCAGGTGTTCAGGTGTGGTACAGCAACTTCTTTTTTGTCTCCTCTGGTTGAGAGCAATAAGAGGTATGCGAAACATGACAGTGGGACAATGAAGGAGAAGGCGATGCCGCCGGTGCTGTCCACAAGGTTGCCCATGAAAAGAGGGACGATGGCTCCCCCTGATATGGCCATGCACATCAGACCACTGAGTTCAGCGCCACGGCCTGGACGTTCCTCTACAGTGATAGAAAACAGCATGGGCCAAATGTTTGCAAATCCGAGACCAGCACAAATGACGCCAGCTAATGCACATGACTTGATTGGAGTCATCAATAAGGCAGCTCCGATAACGCCTAGGAGTGCAGATAGCCTAAAACATGTTTTTGCACTCATGACATTCAACATCAAACCTGCAAGCAAACGTCCTGCTGTGATGACAAGGAAAAAAGTGGTGGGACCATATAGTGCTGCTTGGTCATCGGGTAGGCCAAAAGTCATCAATGCAGGTTTAAGAAAACGAGCCATGCAGACCTCTGCACCGACATATAGGAATATGCCAAAGACCGCCAAGGCGAATACGGGTTCTTTGAGAAGACTCAGGCAAGACCCAAGGCTGGGTGGTGTGTCTGCTTGCTGCTCATCGATCTTCAAGGTTGATGCCCAGATCCATGCCATGATCATTAAAGCAGAAAAAATTGGAAAAGGTGCTCTCCAACCCATGTCTTTGAAGATAACTAGACTCGCAACGACGCCGCTGACCAAAAAGGCGGACGATGCACTGCCGATACCTTTAAAGCCTTGGGCAAAACTCAAGTTTCTACTGAATGCTCCTTTAGGGCTGACGTCGCGCATGATCGGATTGCCGGCCACTTGCAAAAAGGTTGTTCCAATGCCAAGCACAAAGATACAAAGCAATAATAGCGTGAATCCAGGATTCATGACGCTTGGTATAAGGGTAGAGATGGCGTTGAGGCCTAAGCCTAGCAAAAGAAGTTTCTTCATGCCTATCCTTCCGGCGATGAGACTCCCTGGGATACTGAAAACGGCAAAGGCGATAAAGACAAAGAATGGGAGCAAGGTCGCCATCATGTTTGAGAGTTCAAACTGTTTTTGGACGGCATCGGACAGGGGCCCCATGGAGTCGGCTATGCCCATGATTAAAAAAGACAGTAGTATTGGGGATGTTTTCAACTTCATGGTGTATTGAAGCCTCCTAAAGGACTATAAATGGTGATGAGTGTTTTGGAATCGAATATACTAAATCGATTTAGTGTATAATAGTCACAACAAAGTCATGTTCAACTAAGAGGTTAAAAAATTGAAAAAATACAGCGTCAAGCCAGCACGAAATTTTGTAGACTATGTTTTAAACTTCATGAAAACATAAGTTTAATTGTGTATTAGAAGTGAAATAACAAACATGAAAAAGATCCGTTAGGGGAGCTTTCGTCGATGTTAAAAAGGTGATAGATATAGAATAGTCACATTTATTTTAACGTATATAAAGGGATTCAGTGAACCCTTTAATCTATAAGAACATGCCGCTTTTTAAATCCAATAAACCTACTGGTATCATTATTATCGTGAATTCTCCAGAGATTTTCATCTAAATGATAGCTATAATACTTGATTGGTACGGTATACCATGGGCTATTGCTCAATGCTTTTAGGCCTTGGTGATCGTATCTAAGGACGCCTTGGATATGGCCATCACCTTTCAAAAAATTGACGTTACCATCGTGGTCCCAGCGGACACGTATATCCCATTTGTTACTATCAAATGGAGCATGTTTAAGATGCATCCAGCTGGGAGTGCTAATCATATGTCCATCGACAAGGTAGTTGTAATTTGTTGGGTCAATAAGGTCTATTTCTTTAATGCCGTCGCCATGCCATTCAGTGACTTTCATGCTGTATCTATGGCCCATATAGCTGCTCCCATCTGTCCTGAGTAGGGATTCGGTTTCCTGTGCTCTAAGAGTGGGGTGGTCTGGGGCTTTGATCCATTTGTCATGCCAAGCAAAGGCTGATGGATTATCATCAGACGGACATGTGAAAAGACTCAGACTGTTTTTGTCGATATATCTGCCATCAAGAAGTAGCCAATGCCATGAGTATCTTGGTTTATTTTCGATATCATCCTCTGACTCTGCATAATAATCATTGGGGAAAAACTGATCGTTGTTGCCTTGATATAAGTCTTTTGTAAGAAAAATTGTTTTTAGATTATTCCTACAGCTGAGATTTTTAGAAGTGGAGTTTATTTTTTGATATGACGGATACAGGAATGATGAAATGACACAAATAATGGAGATCACAACTAGCATTTCGGTCAGGGAAAAATTTTTGAAACGATGCTTTGAAGCTGATCTGCTTTTCATGATCAAAAATCAGTGATGATGAGAATTGTACGAAGTGGTGAAAAAAATACAATCATTATAAACAAGAAATAGAATAGGTTATTTGGGCAGGCGGGGCTAACTTGTGTCATTGAATTAGATCATCTATACATAAAAAGAAATGGATAAATATAAAGTGCTAATCAAGACATGTTGTTGTAATTTGATAACTCGATTTTGAAAATATTTTTTACAGCAGTACGATATGTTTCGATGACGTCAGGATTACACCAGACAAAAAATAAGGTGATGACCAAGACGGTATCTTCTATATTAACTCATTTAAGGATACTAACCGGTAAGATCACCTCACGTTTATAGTTGACTTTTTTTTCGATTTGATCACATAGAAGAGTGACACATTTGCTACCAGTTTTGTGGGCAGGTTGTGCTACAGTTGATATCTTATGAGGTAGGAGGTCGTAGTAATCTTCGTGGTCAAAACCCATTATTTTGACTTCAGATAGTTGTTCAGGGAAGTGGGTCAGCATCGCCCGGTAGGTGATTTGGCAGGCCGAACCATTGGAGCAGAATATGGCGTCGATGTCTTGTTTGAATAGGGCATCAAGCTGATCCGGTAAATTTTGATTTTTGTTATTACGATCGAGGTAAACCGTCAAATCATCATTTATTGGAAGTTTGTGTTTTTTACAGGCATTTTTGTAGCCATCGATCCGAGATTTGAGGGTGTCAACGTCTGGGTTGAGGGAGACCAATCCAACTTTTCGGTAGTTGTGCTCGCTCACCATCTCATGAACCAATTGGTAGGCGCCTTCCTCATTGTCTATGCCAACTGAATCGACGTCCGCGCGACCCAGTCTGAGGTCGAAGGTTACGACAGGAACCCCAGCTTTGGTGATCAAATCTATGGATTTTGGGTTGCGGGCGGCAATCACGATGCCATCCACCTGGCGATCGATCATGCTTTTGACAATCTTGATCTCTTTGTCGATATCGTAGGAGGTGCTACACATGAAAACTTGATAGCCAAGATCGAACATCTCTTCTTCAATGGACTTGCCGACTCCTCCATAAAATAGTCCTATCAATTCTGGAGCTACAAAACCAATGGTGTTCGATCGGCCCGAAGACAAGCTTTGTGCCAATCGGTTCGGGGAAAAGCCTTTTTTTTCGACATAATCCAAGATGCGTTTTTGTGTTTTTTTGCTGATCTTATACTTGTCGCCTTTTCCATTCATCACGAAAGATATGGTGGTCGCTGAAATTTTTAAATCCTTAGCGACCTCTTGGATGGTAGCTTTAATCATAAAGTCCTATCCAATAAATATCGTGAGTGCATGTGTTCATTTTGGGCAGATGAATGATAAGGGATTAAATTCAGTGATCTCGCAATACTGTTATCTGGGAACCATATGGGGCAGAGACGATTCCTAAGTGAATAGAGCGAGAGATAAAGACCTTCATGTTAATGACGATCTCTGTCGTTCAATTGTAAAGGAGGGGTCAAGCGTGTGATGTTTTATCTTCATGGTGATGGGGTGTGTGAGTATAAACCTATTGGAGGTCAAGTAGTTACGGTAGGTTTGAGCTTGTATCGGTTCAAATGTAAACGAGGCTATTGATGTCTTTCAATCATGAAAAAAGTGGATGAAAACATAGAGGGAAAGGTTTCGGTATTTAGCATATCGAGATATCCATACTACGATGACGTGTGTAATCTAATCAACAAAGCGATAATACTATACTAAAGTGGTTTAGCTAAATATCAAGAGAAATCTGCATGAAGATTTTGTGAAGATATGACCACAGAAAAAACGTTTTTTGTGGACGATCAACAAATATTGAAAAAGGTACAGGTGCTCAAAACACCAATAAAAATAAGGGTTTTTAGGCTTCGTGAAGTGATGAAAAAATATCTTGTATTTGAATAGCTCTTTGAAAAATAAAGACATGGCCGAAGTATTCAAAAGTATTGAAGTGTGAATCACTTGAAACTTGCACTTGTAAAACGACTAAAACGATTTAGGATAGAGGTTAACTTTTGGTTTTTATTGAATATGAATATGGTTTATCGTCATTCATGGCAGACAGTTTTTTTGCTGTCCATTATTGCGATGTTTATGAATACCTCGTGTGTCATTGCAGATGAGAGTGGACATCACAAACAGAAATGGAATAAACTGATAGAGACAGAGCAATCTAAAAATTTTGGATTGAAACAACCACAGCCCATTGCTTCTCTTCCAAAACAATTGGTCAAAGTGGAGATGCCCATTAGAAAACCGAAGCACGCTGCTGAGACAAGTTTGAACCCATTGGGGGATCATGAATTGGTCATCTCCAATGGTTGGGAACTCATTGAAGCTGATAAGTTGTCATTGAGTGGACAACAATTGACCGAGAGAGACATCGACACAAAGGCATGGTACAATGCAACGGTTCCAGGGACGGTATTGACCACTCTTGTTGATTCGGGTATTTATCCTGACCCTTATTATGGTCAAAACAACATGGTGATACCTGAGACCTTGTGCCGTATGGATTGGTGGTATCGCACTTCATTCAAGAGGCCCGCCGTTGAGGGCAATCAGCAAGTCTGGTTATTGTTCAATGGCATCAATTATAAAGCAGAGGTGTGGTTCAACGGTAAAAACCTAGGTGTCATCAAAGGAGCATTCATGAGGGGCGAATTTGAAGTCTCCGATCTCCTTAGAGACGAAAATCATATAGCTATTCACATCGCACCTCCTCCAAACCCTGGCATTGCCCACGAACAATCGTCCGTAACGCCACGTGGACCTAACGGTGGTGCCCTTTGCCAAGATGGACCTACATTCATTTGTTCAGAAGGATGGGACTGGATGCCAAGCATAAGGGATAGGAACATCGGATTGTGGCAAGATGTTCGCTTGAAAATTACCGCTGGGGCAAAAATAGTTGACCCTCAAGTGATCACCGATCTGCCCCTTCCAGACACCAGTGAGGCAGACATCACGATAAAAAGTCGCATCCATTGTTCAAAACCAGGGGCTTACAAGTTTCAAGCCAGCTTTGCTTCAAGGTCAGTCTCGAAGGATGTGATGTTGTCTAAGGGTGAGCACAGCATCGCTTTGACGCCCAGAGAATTTAAGGGTCTCACCATGAACAACCCTAAATTGTGGTGGCCCAATGGCTATGGTGAACCCAATCTATACAACATGACCTTGCGTTTGCTAGATGAGCGCTCAAACGTTGTTCATGAAGAGACGGTGCGTTTTGGCGTTAGGGAGGTGTCATATGAACTTGGTGTAGCCAAAGGAGCTAAATCGATGCAGAGGATCCTATTCAACCCAACGGAAACCCACGAATCATTTATAAGTGCTGTCTTCGATAGCAGCCATCGTCAGAGTGTGGGTAAGGGCATTTCTGTCCCGACACTTCACAAAGGGGTGTCCCTCGATCAATTCAAGAAACTCAAGGGAGATAACCCATATTTAACCTTAAAAATCAATGGCGTCCCCGTCTTCTGTAAAGGAGGCAATTGGGGTATGGACGACGCGATGAAGCGCGTCGATAGAGATCGCATGGAGCCATACTTCAAATTGCACAAAGAAGGCAACTATAATATGATTCGTAACTGGACTGGAGCCAGTACAGAAAAAGTTTTCTATGAACTTGCCGATGAGTACGGACTTCTGGTGTGGAATGACTTTTGGATGTCGACGGAAGGCTACAACTTGCCACCGGTTGATTTTGATCTATTTGTTCAAAATGCAGAAGATGTGGTTAGGCGTTTTAGGAACCACCCTTGTATTGTCTTATGGTGCGCTCGCAACGAAGGCTACGCTCCTGAGGGCTTGAATGAGCGACTTGGTGACCTGATTGCCCGTGAGGATGGCACACGCCATTACCAAAGCAACTCTCGTTGCCTAAACCTTCGTAAAAGTGGTCCATGGAACTATAGGGACGATATCAATTTTTATTTTGATGTATGTGCCGATGGATTTTCAACGGAAGTTGGAACTCAGTCGTTCCCCACAGCTGAGTCTATGGAGGCCATGATGTCAGAGAAAGAAGTGTGGCCCATCAGTGACACCTGGTACTACCATGAACTTCATTCTGGCCATTTTGATTATCGTGCATCCATGATCGAGCACTATGGAGAACCCCTGAGTTTAAAAGATTACGATAAGAAAGCACAAATGCTCAACTATGTCAGTCATCGTGCCATATTTGAAGCGTGGAATAGCAAAATGTGGAGTGATGCGAGTGGTATATTGTTGTGGATGACACATCCTGCATGGCCCTCAATGATATGGCAAACGTATTCGTCGGATTATGAAACTTACGGTGCGTACTATGGCTCTAAAAAGGCCTGTGAGCCAATCCATATACAGTACAATCAGAAGAGCCGTGAAGTGATCGCCATCAACACGACGCGAAAAAGTCATCATAAAGCAAAGGCAAAAGCTATTTTGATGGACAAAAGTGGAACAGTGTTTCACCAGCAAGAGCTGGTCACTTCTGTTCCAGCAAATAAAAAATCGAAATGCTTTCGCCTCGACAAACCAACTGTGGAGAAGCTGCCAGATGTCTATTTTATAAAATTATTGTTGCTGGATGACAAGGGTGATCTTTTGTCAGAGAATTTATATTGGGAGTCGAACCTCGGCAAAGAGAAATTTTACTCCTTCAAGCTGTTGGATGATGTTGAGCTGAAATCAACCCACACGGTTAACTCATCGTCATCGCTTGTTTCAGGGCAAGTGGTTATAGAAAATCCTTGTGAAGATATCGCACTAGCTATAAAATTGAACTTGAGAGCTGCTGATAGCGGAATCCGAATTCTGCCAGCTTGGTTTGATGACGGCTACTTTTCTCTGATGCCTGGGGAGAAAAAGGTGGTGAACTTTCAAGTGAATAAAGGAGATCTGCCATCAGCTTACAAGATCACTGCAGAGGGTTATAACTTGACACGACAAGTTGTAGCTCAGATCAAAAAATAGTAAATTTTAGCAAAAGACCTACAGCGATGAAGCGAGGGTTACCATCTAGGCACCTTAGTCATATCTTTGTAGGTCTTCTTTCATATAGTCCCATAAAAAAGTTAGATATCCATGAATAAGTACCCAATGATACAATTGAGAGCTCTGGCTGTCGTCTTGTTGTTTGCTGCCAATTTGTGCACGAGCATGTTGTATAGTGAGCCTGTTGCGCTTGAGAAAACATCACAAGCACAGTCAAAAGACAAAAATGTCTTGTTCATTGTTGTCGATGATCTCAATAAGACCTTAGGGACTTATGGTGACACCAGGATCAAGACGCCCAATGTTGATCGATTGGCGAAAATGGGAGTACAATTCGAACATGCATATTGCAACTATGCCGTTTGCAATCCAAGCCGAAGCTCATTTTTAACGGGCCTTAGGCCCGAGAGCCTTGGGGTGGTTAGCAATCACGTCTCATTGCTTTCAGTGCTAGGCGATAAAGTGCCCATGATCAATTTGTTTAGAAAAAATGGTTTTTACACCATGGGTCTAGGGAAGATTTTTCATTTGAACAATAAAGAAAACAAAAAGGTGAATGCATGGGATGAATATTATGATTTTGGACCAACAAAGTTGGGCCAAAAGGGTGAGCTTCGCAATCTGACCCACGATAAACTGCCGTGGTGTCATTATCAGATTGCCGAAGGGTCGGACGATGATCAGGGTGACGGAAGGTTAGCTAAAAAAGCTGTGGAATTGATCAAGAAAAAAAGAGATCAACCCTTCTTTTTGGCTGTGGGCTTCAAGAAGCCACATGATCCATATATAGCTCCAAAGAAGTATTTTGATATGTATCCTTTGGAAGACTGTGATCCTCCCGAAATGCCTAAAGCGTGGAGGCCCCCATACGATTATTCTCTTCCGGGAGAAGCTCCTACTTTTAATAAGTTCACAGACAAAGATAAGCGAGATTTTTTACGTTCGTACTACGCCTGTGTGAGTTTTATGGATGCACAAGTGGGTAAGGTGCTCGACGCCTTGGAGGAATCAGGTCAGATGGATAACACCTTGATTGTTTTTTTTAGCGATCATGGCTACCATTTGGGCGAGCACAATTGGTGGAATAAAGTAACAGTCTATGAGAAAGGTACGAGTGCTCCATTTATCGTCGTAGGTCAGTCAGTGGGAGCTAAAGGGGTAAAATGTGAATCTATGTTTGAATACATTGACATTTATCCAACCCTTGCAGATGTTTTTAACTTGAAAGGCACACCAGATTATTTAGAAGGGAAGAGTTTTGCTCATGTCTTGAATGATCCATCGCTTTCATTTCGTTCGGAAGTCCGAAGTACCACAAATCGAGGTGATAAACATGGGCGAATGGTGAAAAATAAGGATTGGAGGTATATAGACTGGGATGGCGGCCTTAGGGGGCACGAACTATACGATCAGCATAAAGATCCGCTAGAGTACCATAATCTTGCTGATCACCCAGAATACAAAAGTGTTGTTGATAAAATGAAGCTCCTTATCAACCAGTAGCTTTAAGAACAAGGTGATGTCAATAGTCGATTAAACCTCAGATGGTCTGCAACTGAGATTATGGACTGTGCATAAAGTGATGACAGCGGAGAACTTCATTGAGAGGCGGAAGTCTCGTCGTGTATTTAAGAAATTTGAAGTGATTGACTTTGTTTTGATGCAACAAGGTAAGGAAGTCGATGTGCCGATGTACGTCCATAATCGTTCTATAGAAGGTTTATGCTGTTTGAGTATAAAAAATTTGGATGTTCATGTGGGGAATTTGATGAAATACCATGATCGTAAAAGGTTGGTGGAAAAATCTTGTTATGAGGTGGTTTGGCTAGAACACCTGAGTGAATCCATCTTCATGGTCGGTATGCAAATAAAAGGGTTAAATTGAAGGTGGAGATGCTCCAGGGTCAATGTTAACTCAATTGAATCCAATAGTGATGGTGGATATTAAGACATCATGATGTACAGCACAATTAATGAAATGACACATAGCACAAAAAAAAGTAAATCGATATGGTCACTGGTCGTGATCACGACCCTAATGCATCTGTGGATGAATGTGTTGTCAGCACAGCGTCCAAATATCGTTTGGATCTATTCTGATGACCACACGATGCAGTCTATAGGTGCTTATGGGGGGCAACTGTCGGCATTAGATCCTACTCCAAACATAGATAGATTGGCCAAAGGTGGTATGATTTTTAACCGTTGTCATGTTGGTAACTCCATTTGTGCACCGGCTCGTGCTACACTTTTAACGGGGAAGCACAGTCACAAACATGGTAAAATCGAGAACTATAACGCTTTCAATCATGATCAACAGCAATTTCAGAAAATACTACAAAGCCATGGCTATCAAACGGTGATGATAGGTAAGATTCATCTTGATGGAAAAATGCAAGGTTTTGATCATTGGGATGTGCTGCCCGGCCAAGGTTCATATTATCAACCTGAGTTCATCAATAAAAATGGAAGGTATAGAGAAGAAGGTTATGTGACTGATGTGATCACCGATAAATCTCTAGATTGGTTGAATCGAAAGCGAGACCCGAACAAGCCTTTCATGCTCATGGTTCACCATAAAGGTACACATCGCACATGGAAGTGTGCCCCTAGGCACACGAAGCTATATGATGGAATCACTATCCCAGAACCCGATACCCTTTTTGACGACTATCAAAACCGTGGCGTTGCCGCAAAAACCTCAGATATGAGTATCCGTGAGACGATGAGGTTAGAAACTGACCTTAAGGTTAGAAGCAAACAAGACAAAAAAAAGGGTGAGTATGAGGTAAATAAAAACCATAAGCTCCTCAATGGTGAAGTTGGAGCCTATTATCGAATGAACGAAAAGCAGAAAAAGAAGTGGGATGAAGCCTATGACCCACGAAATGTGCAATTCTTTAATGAAAATTTGGTTGATGGCTCAAAGGAGATGACAAGATGGAAATATCAACGGTATGTGAAAGACTACTTGAGAACAGCAAAAAGTATAGATGAAAGTGTGGGAAGGATTCTCGATCACTTGAAAGAGACGGGGTTGGAAAACAACACCATTGTTATGTACTCATCGGATCAGGGTTTTTATTTGGGCGAACACGGTTGGTTCGATAAACGCTTCATGTATGATGAGTCATTTAGAGCTCCCCTTATCGTGAAGTGGCCGGGGGAAATTGAACCCGGTACGATAAATGATGACTTGGTTCAGAATATCGATTTCGCATCAACGTTTCTTGATATCGCTAAAGTGGATATACCCAATGATATGCAAGGCTGTAGTTTGGTCCCCCTATTTAAAAACCTAACTCCACCAGATTGGAGGAGATCACTTTATTACCACTACTATCAATACCCAGGTATGCATTCAGTCAAGCGTCACGAGGGAGTAACCACAAGTCGTTATAAGTTGATTCGATATTATGGTGTTGATGTGCCGGACGGTGAGGAGTACGAACTTTTTGATCGCTTAAAGGATCCAGCGGAAATGGTGAGTTGTTATCATTCACCTGAGTATAAAAATATCGTGCTCTCGTTAAAAAAAGAATTACACGAGATCAGAGTTCAGTATGACGTGCAACCCATAGAGCAAAGATTGAGATGAGCATAAACCGGTAAGAACATGTATAGGAATCCTTTTGTTATAGGTGGCTGTTGATTCTAAAAAATGTCTTAAAATGTATGTCAATATGATGCATTTATTATTGACATACATTTTAAAGTGAATGAATGACACTTGGATAAATCGAAATACTTAACGCAGGCAGACTGAAGCCAAATATATAATGGACCACATGGAATTTCAAATGAATCGATCGCGACAAACTCTTTTGAGTATAATAACCCTATGTATTTCCACCCTCACTGCCTTCGCAGCGCCGCCCAATGTGATATTTTTCGCTACCGATGATCTGTGCGATTGGGTCGGGCCCATGGACTACGACCAGGCGATTACACCCAATATTGATAAATTGGGCCAGCGTGGTGTGGTGTTCAACAATGCACACTGTCCCGGTACGTTTTGCGCGCCTTCTCGTACAGCTATTTTCACCGGTCAATTCGCCACAACAACCGGCTGCTATGGTACCCAGGTCTATTTCCAGAACTGTCCGGACCTCAAACCTCTGCAAATGAATTTTCAGGAGGGCGGTTATAAGACCTTCGGCGTCGGAAAACTCTTCCACCATCCTGCCGGATCTATTGATCTGCGTGGTTGGGACGAGTTCTTTGTCCGCACTGAAGAACAAAAGAAGACCGGATGGCCGATGAATTCTTGGGGGGCCAACAAGCCCAAAGTTAGAGGAAACGATACACCGGTTCCTGAACCGTACCCGAGTGGTGTTTATCAACGCACCTTTGATGTGAAAGCTCACTGGTTTTTAGAATGGGGCGCTATTGATAATGACAAGGAAGAGGAGATGGCCGACACCCAGCGGGTCAACTGGGCCTGCGATGTGTTGAAACAAAAGCACGACAAGCCATTTTTTCTGGCCGTTGGTGTTTATGCACCTCACTTTCCCAATTACGCGCCGCAAAAGTACTTCGATATGTATGATCGGAATAAAATAAAAGCACCGACCTACAAAGATGACGATTTCGAAGATCTGCCGCCCAAGGTACGGGATTCCAGAATCGCCCGCAAGACTCAGCATCATGATCGATTGGCGACCATTGATCGTGGTGTTGAAGATGCTATTCACGGTTATCTTGCTTGCGTATCATACGCCGATGCCATGCTGGGACAGTTGATGGATGCTTTGAAGGACAGTCCCTATTACGATAATACGGTTATCGTTCTTTGGAGCGACCACGGTTACCACCACGGAGAAAAAGGCAATTGGGGCAAGCACACCCTGTGGGAGCGCACCACAAATGTGCCCTTTATTTGGGCCGGTGCTGGTGTTGAAAAAGGCGGATCTGTCGATGAGACGGCCAGCTTGATCGATATGTATCCGACTTTTGTAGATCTGTGTGGATTGCCCGAGGTGGACGGCTTGGAAGGGCAATCATTGGCTGGTACGCTTCAGGATTCGAAAACGGCTCAGGATCGCGATGTCTTGGTTCCCGGTCTCAAGCCGAACGAGTACGCGATCATCAATCAGAAGTGGCGCTATATTCACTACGCGGATGATTCCGAAGAACTCTACAATCTGAAGAAAGACTCAAATGAGTGGGACAATATGGCCGAGCAGGAAGGATACGAACCGATCAAAGAGAAATTGCGCAACAGTGCTCCAAAGACTTTTGCTCCTATGGGTAAGCCCAAAGAGAAGATGCGACTGGTTACCGAAGGAAACACTTTCCGCTGGGAACCCAAGCAAGGTGGGTTTAAAAACAAGAAAAAGAAATAAAAAGCAAGATTGCCTCCATCTCAGATGGTGCCAGGTGACTATACATATGCATGTGCCTTGTCTGAGCACCGTATCATGATACGTGGTTGATGAAGGTCGTGATGAAGATATCTTGTCGTATGACGTTTATGACATGTCATTTGTCGTTTTCTATGTTATAATGACTAGATTTAACCTATACGCTCATGAAGCGATGGATAAACCAGATATCATTTTTAATTTACTGGATGATATTGATAAAGAGTCGATAAATGGTTATGGTGAAGAAGAAATCAAGGCGCCACGTATTGGAAAGCTAGTAGCATGCGGAATTGCATTTCAAGTTTCATGATTGCGACGGGGACTCATTTGGCCGCTTGCTGCCGAGATGGAGAGCCCAAGTCGTTGATAAGACTAAAATTAATGTTTTTAAGTATATATAATGCTATTGACATACATTTTTAAGTGAATAAATTACATACAACTAAAACGATATAGTTGTGGGGTTTTTGTGAAAATAAATCATACATTTCTAGGGTGGCGATCTCATTTGAAGGAAGATAGAACTTTACTTGATGGCCAAGTTGACTTGCCTCTTGAGGAGAAATACCCTGTGATTTGTATAGTAGATGGTATGATATCAAAGGCTTGCAGGTGCTATCTGTGTTTCTCTAAGACTGTCTTCATGAAATTAGCTTATTATCTAGGCGTTATGATGATCTTGACCATGGGCCTTGGTCATACAGCAAACCCTAATGTGATCGTCATTTTTGCTGATGATATGGGATATGGCGATCTTCAATGTTATGGTGGTAAAATAAAAACACCACATTTCGACCGACTCGCATCGGAAGGCATGCGTTTTACAAATGCTTATGTCCCTGCATCTGTTTGTTCTCCAAGTCGTTATAGTTTATTGAGCGGGAGGTATTTCTGGCGCAATCCGAGGCATCCCCAAAGTGGAGTCATAAAGCCTGGTGATCCGATCGCATTCAATCCTGGTGAACTGACGATTCAGAAGATGTTCCAAGAGAATGGCTATCAGACTTCGGCTTTCGGGAAATGGCATATTGGCATGGGTGAAAACGAAACCGACTGGACGGCATATGAAATTCAAGGCGGTCCTTGTGACCACGGCTTTGACTATTTTTATGGAACTGCTGGAAATTTTGGAAATATTCCTCAGATCTTTATAGAAAATCGCACATTCACGGGAAGGCAAAAAGGAGATAAGGTTCAACAGATACGTCGTGAAGATGTGCCCTGGAAATACAATGTCATACCTTGGGACGAGTCAGTCATTTACAAGGACGACGAATTGGCAGGTGATGTAAACGAGCAGGTAGTCAAGTATATTGAAAATGCACCGACAGATAAGCCCTTTTTTGTGTATTACCCAACACATATTCCCCATAAACCCATCACTCCGAATAAAAGATTTTCAGGTCAATCCGGTCTAGGAGCTTATGGAGATTTCATTCTGGAATTAGATACTTATTTGGGTGAGGTTTTACAGGCGTTGAAAAAGAGTGGGCGTATTGACAACACTTTAATTATTTTTACCAGTGATAATGGGGGGGTGAACCCTGAGAATGAAGCCCATGCCAAGAAGTGGGGCTTGGAGAAATATTGGGATGCTCTAGCTCAGGGACATGATATCAATGGACCTTTCAGGCACGGTAAACATTTTGTTCAGGAAGGTGGCTTCCGTGTCCCTTTTATCGTCTGGTGGCCAGGACATATCCCTGCGGGTAGAACGAGTGATCAATTGATTTGCTCTACTGATATCATGTCAACGTGTGCTTCACTCTTGGATCATGAATTACCTGCTGATGCAGCTGTAGATGGACTCGATATGTTGCCGTTGTGGACAGGAGAATCTCAAAAGTCAAAACGTGACTATGTTATTTTATGTGCTTCCGAAAGCACTTTCGCCATACGTCGTGGGAGATGGAAGTTCATTGAAAAGAATAATCATGACCTTATAAAAGCAAAACCTAGTTCGCGTTCTGACCAGCTCTATGATTTGAAAAATGACTGTGGTGAAAAAAATAACCTGATCAATGATTACCCAGAAGTCGTCAAAGAACTACGTGATATTCTCAATAAAGAACGAAGCCAGGTAAAGGGCGCAAATGGTGTGAAATACCCACGCTCTGATAAAAAGCTGGCAAAAGTTAAAACCTGTGATACGGGTTTGATAAAAAACGGTAAATTCGAGAACGATATGAAGGGTTGGCGCACTTGGAAAAAGCCCCAAAAGAAAAATTTTGATGTTTCATTCACTGAAAGAAACATCAATGGAAAAGGCGAAAGCGCGATCAGCTTTGTGACCCATGGTGCAGGAGAACGCTACGACTTTTTGCAGTTGATACAGGACTTACCTGATCTTGAACAAGGGGCAGAATATAAATTTTCATTCAATGCTCGTATCACTAAAGGTGAGCCCACTCGCATTACGCCTGTTATACGACGCAAAAAAGATCCTAAGATCATGATGCCAGGATGTCAATGGCCTAAGGTGATAGGGACTGATTGGACAAAGGTCAACGCAACTTTTGAGGCCACAAAAATGGATGCTCCTATATTTTTATCTTTAGGTTTGGGGAAAGTTGCCGGAGCTATAGAACTTGCTGATTTCAAAATGATTAGAAAGTAAATGTCAGTAAAATCCTATAGGGTTTCACCACAAAAACTGAAACTCCAAGGTGATATTTTTTCGTTATCATCGTTTCATATCAGTTCAACTGATTAGCGTTTTTTCATGTCCTAGCCCCTCCGTTTCTTGGTTAAGATGATCGTTTTTTACCCAGTTCTGGAAATGGGGCTCAGGTCAACACTGATCAGTTGATGAAGCTGTGTTTTTTCAATGAGAATTATTTTCCTATTGACATGCATTTTTAAGTGAATAAATTACACATACTAAACCGTTATAGTCAAGTGGGTTTTTTGAATTTAGATATCTACTTTAAGGGTCATGAGTCTCGATTGAAGGCAATAGTGCATCTTCTTTTGATCAACTCGACTTGTATCTTGTGTAAAAAAGATCGTGTAAGTTGGTTTGTTGCAGGGATGATGCCCCTGGCTCGCAAGTGCTTCCCTTGGTCCTCTAAACACGTCTTGATGAAAGCCCCTTTTTACCTAGTTTTTTTGCTGGCCATGAGCATGGGCTTAGCCCATGCAGAAAAGCCCAATGTTATCGTGTTCTTGACCGATGACCAAGGTTGGGGCGACCTGAGCATGAATGGAAATCGAGATTTGGCAACACCAAATATCGACTCTATTGCTGCTGCAGGTGCAAGCTTTGATAATTTTTATGTCTCTCCCGTATGTTCTCCAACTCGCTCAGAGTTTTTAACGGGAAGGTATCACTTTCGAAGTGGGGTTTACAGCACTTCAGCGGGTGGGGAAAGGATCGATCTGGATGAAACCACCGTGGCCGACACCTTTTTAGCAGCGGGTTACAACACCGGAGCCTATGGGAAATGGCACAATGGGATGCAGTACCCGTATCACCCCAACGGTCGTGGTTTTAAAGATTTTTACGGGTTTTGTTCAGGTCATTGGGGCAACTATTTTGACCCCATTTTGGAGCACAATGGTGTGGTCGTGAAGGGGCAGGGTTTTTGCGTTGACGACTTCACCGAAAAAGCGATGGCCTTTATTGAGGAGCATAAAGATGAGCCATTTTTGCTGTACCTGCCTTACAACACTCCGCATTCTCCAATGCAGGTCCCTGAAGAATATTGGGAAAAAATAAAACATCAAAAATTAGTGATGGATCATGATCACAGTAAAAAAGGTTACGGAGAACGCTTCACGAAAGCTGCACTGGCCATGTGTGAAAATATAGATTGGAATGTGGGTCGAGTTTTGAACAAATTAGACGAATTGAAGCTCACCGATAACACAGTGGTGTTATACTTCAGTGACAACGGTCCAAATAGTCTGCGCTGGAATCTAGGGATGAAAGGTAAAAAGGGTCATGTGGATGAGGGTGGAACACGATCGCCTTTGGTCATGAAATGGCCAAAGAAAATCAAAGCGGGCACAAGGATTAAGGAAGTGACGGGTGCGATAGATATCTTACCCACCCTTTGTTCTATGGCCGGAGTGCCAATGAAAAGCCGCCTGCCCTTAGATGGTAAGGATTTCTCTGGATTACTGTATGATGCCGTCCGTTCTTGGGATGCAAAGCGCACCTTGTACACGTACTGGAAAAGAAAATCCAGTGTCCGTTATCAGCAATACCGTTTGGACACTGCTGGTGCTCTTTTTGACGTGGAGCAAGACCGTCAGCAAAAGCATGATATTTCAAAAGATCATCCTGAAGTGAGGCAGCAGTTATGGGACATGAAGCAACGCTATGACGCTGTGGTGCAATTAGAGCTACCCAAAAAAGATGATCGACCGTTTGTTATATGTCATCCTTCCCATCCCTATACACAAATCCCTGCCAGAGATGGGCAAGCCCATGGTCACATCAAGCGCTCAAATCGATGGCCAAACTGTTCCTTCTTCACGAACTGGAAAGCCAAAGAAGACAAGATCACCTTTGATGTCGATGTCCTTGCCGCAGGTGAATACGACGTGGAGATATACTATAGCTGCCCTTCTGATTCCATAGGTTCAACCTTTCAGATAGCCTGTGGTAAAAGTAAGCTCGCGGGAAAGGTTGAGGAAGCCCACGATCCCGAACTCAGGGGAATGGAGCACGATCGCATTCAACGAATAGAATCCTATGTTAAAGACTTTAAAGCTTTAGATGTGGGCACCATCAGATTGGATAAAGGACCTTCGGTCTTGTCGATACAGGCTATTGATATACCTGGCAAAGAGGTCATGGATTTTCGCATGCTGATACTGAAAAAAGTTTAATCAAGGGATCTCATTATTTTTTTTATGAAGAATTTCAATTTCCCAAGTCTCCAAAAGGAAAGGTGGATGGTGTATAGTTTTAAGATGGTGAGCGAAACATCTCAATGGACATTGAGATGTTTATTCAGTAAAATTGGGGCCATCGTGATGTTATTGGCCCTCGATCTTAACGCTGCGGAGAAAGCTCCTATCGATCAAGTGGACCCATTCATCGGCACTGGGTTTCATGGTCATACTTTTCCAGGAGCTGTTTTTCCCCACGGTATGGTTCAAGTCAGTCCGGACACGCGTACAGCAGGATGGGATGCCTGTGCAGGGTACCATTATGATGACAATGTGATTCTAGGGTTCACTCAAACTCATTTTAGTGGAACCGGCTGTACGGACATGGGTGACTTCATGTTGATGCCAAATATTGGAACACTGGATAGTCTAGGATGGACTGAAAAGAATAAGCCTCAATTTCGCTCTTCTTTTAGCCATGAGAACGAAAAAGCTTCACCTGGATATTACCAAGTTGATTTAGAAGATAGTAAAATTAAAGTCGAACTCACTGCTACCGAGCGTGTAGGCTTCCATCGCTACACCTTCCCTAAATCTTCTGATGCTCACATCTTGTTGGATCTAGTGCATCGTATTCATGGCAAAAGAAACATCAGCTGTTCATTGAGTGTTGTTGATGATCAGTTGATAACGGGTTCTAGGGTGACGAAAGGATGGGCCAAGCATCGTCAGATTTATTTTGCAGCACGATTCTCAAAACCATTTAAGCATCACACGGTTGTAGATGACTTTAAATCACAACCACAGCAATCGAATTATTCAGCAAAGCACCTGCGCAGTGTCATTTTCTTTGATATCAAAGACAATGAGCAAATTCAAGTGAAAATATCGATATCAGGAGTCTCAGAGAAAAACGCCATGCTCAACCTTGATCAAGAGTGTGGTCATTGGGATTTTGATAAAGTGCACTCATTGGCACGACAAAAATGGAGCCAAGAGTTGAACAAGATCATCGTTGAGGCCGATGAATCAACACGACGTTCGTTCTATACCTCAGTTTACCACGCCATGATTCACCCTAGTGTTTACAGCGATGTCAATGGCGAATATCGAGGCCTTGACAGGAAGGTGCATAAAACCCAAGATTGGGAGAATCACTCGATTTTTTCTTTGTGGGATACATTCCGTGCCTTGCACCCTCTTTATACACTGATCAAGCAAGATCATGTGGGTGATTTGGTTCAATCGATGATGGCCCATTTTGATCAAAACGATAAAGGCATGCTGCCCATATGGACTTTTCATCACAACGAGACCGATCAAATGATAGGGTATCACTCCGTTCCGGTTATTGCAGACGCCTACCTGAAGGGGTTAACAGATGTTGATCCAGAGAAAATCTTGTCAGCGTTCGACTCTACTGCAACGGTGCGAGACTACGATGGGCTAGGCTATTATATTGATCATGGTTATATTCCACAAGACAAAGTCAGGGAAGGCACATCGATGACGATCGAGTGTGCTTACGATGACTGGTGTATCGCTAAACTTGCTGAATCCCTTGGTCATCACAAGTTGGCAAAGCGCTATTTTGATCGCAGTCAAAACTTTCATCATGTTTTTGATGTCAAGACAGGCTTCATGCGGGCAAAGATGAGCGACGGGAAGTGGCGTGAACCCTTCATCCCTTATGAAACCCATATTCACGGCTTACCCCGGCTCCCAAATGGTAAGTTGCAACGTGACTACACCGAGGGCAACGCTTGGCAATGGCTTTGGTTTGTCCCTCATGATATAAAGAGTCTGATCAGCTTGCTGGGCGGTGATGAGAAGTTTGTTGCTAAACTGGACGCATTATTTGGTCAAGAGTCAAGGAGTGATAAGATGCAGGTTAAGGACGTATCTGGACTTGTTGGTGAATACGCCCAAGGCAATGAGCCGAGTCATCATGTGGCTTACTTGTACAATTATGCCGGTCAGCCATGGAAGTCCCAAAAGATATTGCACAAGATCATGAGGGAACAGTATCACGATACGCCCGAAGGGATTTCGGGTAATGAAGATTGCGGTCAGATGTCAGCTTGGTATATCTTCTCTGCGATGGGATTTTACCCCGTTAACCCGTGTGGTGGTGTGTACGTTATAGGATCCCCACTGTTGGAAAAATCGGTGATGAAAGTTGGTGATGGTAAGACTTTTACTGTCGTAGCTAAAAACGTTAGTGACAAGAATATCTATATTCAATCGGTCAAACTGAACGGTAAAGTCCATGATAAAACCTGGATCACCCATGAGGACATCGTCAAAGGAGGAGTTATGGACTTCACAATGGGGCCAAAACCAAATAAAGCTTGGGGTGTCTCCAATAACGAGATCCCTTTTTCTAGCGGCACTTGAAGGCTCACAACAGAAATCCTTTATGAACGATCACGGTTTAACTCGTGACGTTTTGTACGAGTTGAACAACACAATGAAAATTTTGATGAATAAGACCATCCACCACTATATTTTTAGGATGAAAGATTTGCTGCATAAAAAGATGAAATGCGTTCTCGCCACATTGTTGATCATCAAGGTGTGGATGGCGAGCGCTTGGGCAGTTGACCAGAGGCCGGATGTGCTTTTTGTCCTGTTGGACGATTTGCGCCATGACGCTTTGTCATTTTTAGACCATCCATACGTCAAGACGCCCAATATCGACCGTCTGCGAGAGCGTGGAGCACACATGAAAAACGCCTTCGTTAGCACGTCCATATGCTGCCCCTCTAGGGCATCATTTTTAACGGGTGCCTATGCTAATCGTCATGGCGTGATCGATAACGACACATCGGAGATCAATCCCAGTGTCACACCACCCATCAATCAGGTCCTTAAAGGTGCAGGATACAGTACAGCTATGATCGGTAAGTGGCATATGGGGCATTATGGTCATCGTCGACCAGACTGGGATTATTGGCTGAGTTTTAATGGGCAGGGTAAGTATGTTGATCCGACCTTCACCATTGGTGACAAAAAGGTGAATCATAAGGGCTACACGACCGATTTGTTAACCGATAAAGCGATTGATTTCATTGAACAGCACCCCAAGGATAAACCTTATTTTGTCATGTTGTCCCACAAGGCCGTTCACGGTCCTTTTCAACCAGCAAAAAGGCACAAAGATGCCTATGGGAAGGGACTCACAGCTATAGAAACTAAAAGTTGGTCTACGGACCTCAAGCATAAACCAAAATGGCAGATTCGTGATCAAGTTAGCCCAGTCAAGTGGGACTATCGGACTCGTGACATAGAGGGGCATGCATTACCTGATAAAATCCCACTAAAACCATGGCCCAAAACAACCAAGCACGTTGACCAATTCCGTTGCTTAGCTGCTGTAGATGAAGGCTTGGGTCGTATCTTTGAGATGCTAGAGAAACGGGGAACCTTAAACAAGACCCTGATTGTTTTCACCAGTGATAATGGCTATTTTCATATGGAGCACCGTCGCTGGGACAAGCGTTTGGCTATGGAAGAGACGATGCGCATCCCAATGATCTGGGCCTACCCTGGACACATAGAGGCGGGCAGCACCGTTGAGGAAATGGTGATGAACATTGATTTCTTGCCCACGGTACTCGATTACGTTGGGATTGAAGCACCAAAGTCGGTTCAGGGAAAATCCATGAGAACTTGTTTTGAGGATTCTCGTCCAGCTTGGAGAGATCAAGTTTTCTATGAATACTGGACAGATCTGGTTCACTCGATACCAACGATGACAGCCTTGAGGACAGAACGACACAAGCTGATTCAGTACCCTAGTATAGATGATCTTGATGAGTTATACGACCTTGAGTCCGATCCTGAAGAGATGAACAACCTTGCCGTTTCACCAGAATACGCAGAGTTGCACCAAAAGCTTATTGTACGGCTCGATGAGCAAAAAAAAGATGCGGGTTGGAAAGAGTACGTTTTCCCCAATAACATCCCAAAGGTCAAAGGAAAGGAAGGTGAACTGTGGTCACTGACCGTCCATCAGGGCAAGATGGTCTCAGAGCCTAAAGAAATCTCATGTCAACTCAGAGGTGTAGAGGTGAAGCGTGATGCATTGTCATTTGATGGCAAAAGTCATTTGCAATTGGGAAAGCAGAACCGGTTAGATCCTTCTCAATGGCCTATGAGCATTGAGTTAGAATGTAAAGCTGAGGAGGATGGCGTCATCATCAATCAGTCTGGTGAGGGCTACGGATACTGTATATTTATTGAAGATGGTCGGCCTGGTGTTTCAACCAAGTGTCGAGGAGTCTCTTTCACCACCCTAGACGCGAAAAAGTCCATATGTGGAAAGTGGGCAAAAATTAAAGTGCTGATTCACTATAATCGCCTGAAGTTTCTCGTCGACGACGAGCTCGTGGAAGACATCTATCTGCCTTTGCCCTTCAAGGATAAAACGAATGCCGATGTTTTAGTGGGTGAAGCTGCTAAAATGCCGGTGTTAGAACGCTTGCCCTCCAGCTCATTTGTAGGAGATATTCGTTCCATCGTGATGTCTCGTTAAAGGAGCATAGAGAAGTCATGAACCTTTTCTGGCAGGTATGGAAGTGAAGCCTATGGGCTTTCGACACGCCCCACTCTCCGTGTTGGGTGGTGGGGGCTTAAATTTTGCTGATCAAAGGGTGTGCTTCATTTTGGTTAGGACAAGCGATGGGCCGGATAGAAGGAGTCTAAAATGAGTCATAACAGATCAGTTGTTTGGGGGCACAAATGTGTTCACGTTATGATCATGACGCTGCTGGCCTCATGGATATTTTGCCATGAGGCCTCAGCAGTAAAGAAGGAAGTGGTGGTCGATACTTTTGATTATTGGTGCCCTAGCTTTGAGGGGTGTGGAGATCACTTTATTAAAAACAACATCATGAAAACCAAAGATCCTGCAGGCCTAGGTCGAACTTGTTATTTGAATGGTAAATTTAACTCTTCTGGAATTTTTGAGTTGTTCAATGTCAATAAAGAAGGCATCATGTGCCGTTATGAGGTGATCGATAAACCAAAATATCGTCGAATCAGAAGATTTGAAGAGATCAGTCGCCCATATAAGGGTAAGCTTTATGGGCACTTGTGGTTCAAGCGATTCATGAAAACAGGATTTGACAATGGCTTTTATTCACTGGTGAATGCTGATGTGTATGAATTCGACGCTGAAGAGAAAAATATGAAACATAAAGTGATTTCTGCAGGTGAGCACTATGTTTCGATCAATTTTGTCGATGTCAATTGGGAAAGTTACAACCAAACTGGCCACGCCATCACTAAAGTCTTGCGAAGAACCGATGAGTGGCAAAAAAATGGCAAGATCTTTGAGGAGTACGATTACGTGAAAGGATTGGGCCTCGTCAATTGGCGCTGGGTTGACCGTGTAGACTTTATTGATCAGCCTCAAAAGTTTGTTAAGCAATTGAGAGGTGGGAAACTGTTCAAGTGTGGTCATAGTGGTGCCGATTTGTGTTTCATTCCAAATGAACAAAGCGAAAGGCGTAGGCCGCAGATCTTCGCATGGAATAAAAAAAGAGATGAAATCGGAAGGGAATTTGAGGTTTTCAAGCACACCAGTTATTGGAATAAAAAAAGTGGCCCTATGTGGTATGTGGTGACAAGAGATCATTCTTTTGGCAAGAGACTAACCTTAAATAAAGCAACAGCAAAGTACGACCAGCGTGTGAGATTTGGTGATGGTGAGCGACTTTTAGGCGAAATCCCTTATCATATCACCACACCATCACGACACTATCGAAAGTATAAAAAGTAAAATGAGGGTCATGAAAACCATCTTATGTTAACGACAAGAAGATTATATTGTATTCAAAAATTCATTGGAGTCCTGATGTTTGAGGCCGTAAAAACCCATGGAAGAAAATTCATGTTCGATTCGTTGATCAAATGCATGATCCCAATGGTCCTGCTCAGTCATGTCTTGCAGGCTCAGAAGAGGCCAAATATCGTATTTGTCTTTACAGACGATCACGCCACACAGGCGATCAGCGCTTACGGTGGTAGACTAGCGAAAATTGCTCCTACTCCCCACCTTGATCAACTGGCTTCTGAGGGGATGCTGTTCAAGCGTTGCATGGTGACGAATTCCATCTGTGGCCCAAGCCGGGCGACCATCTTAACGGGTAAACACAGCCATAAAAATGGTTTCACTGTAAACGAGAAAACCAGATTTGATGGACGTCAACCGACCTTTGCCAAATACTTACAAAGATCGGGATACGAAACAGCGGTGATTGGAAAATGGCACCTCGGTAGTGATCCCGTCGGTTTCGATCACTGGGATATCCTACCGGGGCAGGGTTATTACTACAATCCTGATTTCACCAACTCAGAAGGCACATACCGTGTGAAGGGTTACGTCACCGATGTGATCACACAAAAGGCACTTCAGTGGCTCGATGAAGATCGCGACACCGATAAGCCATTCGTCTTGATGGTTCAGCACAAGGCACCCCACCGCGAGTGGTCCCCAGCACTAAAATACCTTGACGCTCTCGATGATGTCACGATACCTGAACCGGACACCCTCTTTGAGGATCATAACGGTCGAGGAACAGCAGCCCTTGAGCAAGACTTGAATATCGAGAAAACGATGGAGTTGGGCAAGGACTTGAAAGTCGTGGAGCATGACTTTTCAGGTGTATTGAGGCAACGTCTGAAAAAACGTATGGATGCCCAACAGTGGAAAACATGGTGTGCAGCATACCAGCCTAAGAATGATCGATTCCTCAAGCAAAACCCTAAAGGTGAAGATTTGATACGATGGAAATATCAGCGTTACCTCAAGGACTATTTGAGATGTATCAAATCCGTAGATGACAGTATCGGTGAGTTGAGGGCACACCTAGATAGTAAAGGCTTGATTGAGAACACGGTGTTCATCTACTCTTCAGATCAAGGTTTTTACTTGGGTGAACACGGTTGGTTTGATAAGCGATTCATGTATGATGAGTCTTATCGTACTCCCCTTATCGTGAGTTGGCCAGGAGTGACACCAAAAGGTGCGGTTAGCTCAGACTTGGTGTCCAATCTTGATTTTGCGGAAACCTTTATGGAGATAGCAGGCCTTTCTATCCCGGCAGATATGCAAGGTTTGAGCCTGGTGCCTTTGCTCAAAGGTCAGGCTCCTCGTGATTGGCGTGAGTCGCTTTATTACCACTACTACGAGTACCCCGGCTGGCACATGGTTCACCGCCACGAGGGAGCTTACGACGGCAGGTATAAACTGATGCATTTTTATGATCTAGACCAATGGGAGCTATACGATTTGGAAACCGATCCAAAAGAGATGATCAATCGTTACCATAATCCTGAGTACGCAGGCGTAGTGAAGGCTATGAGAGAAGAGTTAGAGCAACTGCGTCATGATTATGACGTGCCAGAAAATGTTAAGCAAGATCTAGAAAACGTTAACCGCCGGTATCATTCTGAGGAGCAGCGTGAGCGTTTCATGAAAGGCAAATGATACCTTGTTTGATATCGTGCTTGAGGATTGAACAAAGACCTAATATTTTATGGATCAAATGATTCAACACAGTTTAAGGTTTTGCATATAAATGGTAAGGTCCTGTTATGCAGGAGAAGCAATTTTATCTGATTTGAAGACGCTGTCGTCTTTGGTTTTGCTCCGCTGAGTCGTCTTTCCTTAACTGGGTAGCCTTTTTAGGTTGACCTTGTAGGTCTTGCCACAGGCTTGGCACAGTCATTTGGTGTAAATGAGGTTTATATTTGTACTCATTTACCTCAAAGGACCGTGGCAAGGGGTCACGGTTTCAGAAAGTTAGGTTTCGAGGCCAAAAATTTGAGATAAGGCATGATGATATTAGAAGAAGTTTAGGTTCGTACATAAACAATATCAGATGACATTTTTATAGTAAAGTGTATCCCGAATAAAGGTGACTATTGTTTATGTTTTACAAAATGTCTAGAAGGTGTTGTTTTGTGGTACGGCATGTCTGATAATTGTTGTCGAGTATCTCCATGATCTAGATATTGATGGTACCCTCTTGTTTTCTTTTTTAATTTTAAAATGCGCTCCTTGGAAAGATCTGTACTGATCACATAAACTCTATTTTTGTTATCTTTGCTCCAGTGACTTTTGAAACGGATCAACTCCAACGGTCTTCCTTTGACCTTGTCACGATCATTCCAAGAGTAGACCTCCTTGAGATCTTTTGCGTTATTGTGCGTTGGTATGAAACACAAGTTGTAGCCGTCGTAGCCACATTTATATAAATCTCCATCAGCAAGTTTTTCTACATGGTGTTTTTTGATAAGGTCTATCCGATCTATCCATCGCCAATTAACGAGACCTAGTCCTTTAGCATAATCGTATTGTTCGAAAATTTTGCCCTCTGTTTGCCATTCATCAGTGCGGCGCATAACTTTATTGATGGGGTAATCTGTCTGATTGTATTTTCCGTAGTCGACATCCACGATATCTATACTGACGTATTGTTTAGAGACAGGTCTTTCTTGGTAGATCCATTTTTGTTCAGCTTCATTAAATTTAAAGTAATCCTGTTTCGTGTTGGTTATGAAGCCGTTTTTGTACCCTGGGGTCATGTATCGTTTTAGCCAGATGTTGCCCAGACATTTTCCTTTATATTCAGGGCTTCTTTCCTCATACCTTCTGAACCAGTCCATGTGTTTTTCATAGCGAATGTTGATATCCTCTTTTGTGACGATAAAGATCTCGTAGCATTGAGGATTGCCAAACTTACCATTGAAGTAACTCGTTCGGCCTAGCCCATCGGGGTCTTCTGTTTTGAAGATATCATTTCTTATGAAATAGTCTTGACTCTTTTCAAAGGTCGGGAACCAGTACTTGAATGTATCTATTGTGTTAGACGATGGGCTTGACCAACAAGCTGTCTGGATCAGAAAAAACAGGGCAATGTTGATCCTAATGACCTTTGAAACAGATGTTATTTTTGGCTTTATCACGTTATTCATATGGCAGTTTTGTCTAATGTTTGGTGAGTATTGTGGTCGGTCCTATAAACCAGTGCTCTAGTTGATGGTGATTCTGTCTGTTTTGGCATCATGACTTTTTGATATTGTATGGAATAAATAGTCCTGATCCTAGTGTTTTTTTGGAGTGTCAGGCATTTCTAATCGCTCGTGCATTGTATTTGGATCAATTTTGGTAGATTTATTTCCGCTTGAATTTTAATGATATTGTTAAACTCTTGACTAGATGAAAAATGTGACTAGATTGTGACTATATCGCTTTAGTCAAGATGTTCCTGAGAAGGAAAAATTTTGGCAGAGGGTAGGTGTATTTTTTAGCGTGTTTCAGTGTGTGGGTTTCATAATGACATCATTTAAAGTGCTATGAGCGTTCCATTGAGCATATTTATCATGAGAGGATTGAATTGAATTTGCTGAAATTCTTTGTGAAGAACCGCAGGTCTAAAGTTTATTCACTATGTTTAGGGCTAATGATCAACGGTATCAGCTTTGGCATGGCAACATCAACACCCGACGTGTTACCCTATGTTGATCCTTATATAGGTACGGGAGGTCATGGTCACACTTTTCTAGGCAGCTCTGTGCCATTTGGAGCTATTCAACCCGGTCCTGATAATTTTAACCAAGGCTGGGATTGGTGTTCGGGCTACCATTATTCGTCCAATGTCCTCAAAGGTTTCTCCCACCTCCACCTCAGTGGCACTGGGATGTCTGATTTAGGGGACATTTTGATCATGCCCTTCACTGGAGAAGTGGTGACCTCTGAGGGGTCAAATGATGACACGAAGGGGCATTACTCCTGTTCCTATTCTCATGCACGTGAGGTCGCAAGACCTTCATATTATTCGGTTGTTTTAGATGATTATAACATCAAAGCTGAGCTGACGGCGAGTGAGCGTGTTGCCATGCACCGGTATCGGTTCCCAAAAGACGAGGTGCGGCGCTTTATTCTGGATCTTCACACGAGCAACACCTCTAAAGCTAGAAAAACACTGCTCAAGCGAGTTGACGATAACACCTATGTTGGCTACCGTCATTCGGGAGGCTGGGCCAAGGATCAGAGAGTGTTTTTCGCTTTATCATTCAATTCAAAAATGAAGGATCTCCAGCTTTTCCACGGCAACAAACCGGTAAAAGGTACTGCTGTAGAGGGTCACGCTGCCAAAGGTGTCTTTTCCTTCGCTCCTAGCGCTGAACCCTTGTTGTTGAAGGTCGCACTTTCCCCTGTGAGCACAGCCAATGCTTTAGCTAACCTCAAGGCTGAAATCCCCCACTGGAATTTTCAGAAAGTGGTGGATGAATCCAATGAAAAATGGCGCCACGAACTGAGCAAAGTGATGATAAAATCGGATTCACAAAAGATCAAGCGTATCTTTTATACGGCGATGTACCATTCGATGATCGCTCCTACTCTTTTTAACGACCACAACAAGGATTATCGCGGCACGGACAAAAAAGTACGCGAAAATGCTGATTTTGATAACTACACGATCTTTTCCTTGTGGGACACCTACCGTACCCAGCACCCATGGATGACGATCACTCAACCTGAACGTGTCGATGATATGATGAACTCCATGCTAGCGATTCATCAACAACAGGGCAGCCTGCCCGTGTGGCACTTGATGGGCTGTGAGACCGATACGATGGTGGGCTATCATGCGGTGCCACCGCTTGTCGATGCTTACCTTAAGGGCTTTGTTGGTTTTGATCCTGACTTGGCTTATGAAGCCATGAAGTCAACGGCGATGCAAAAAGACTACCGTGGTTTAGGACATCTGATGGAGAAGGGTTATATCCCCTGTGACAAGGAAGGTGAGTCCGTCGCTAAAGCTTTGGAGTACGCCATAGATGATGCTTGCATTGCGATGGTGGCTAAGGCCTTGGGTAAAGATGAAGACGCAAAATATTTTGAGAAGCGTTCTAAGAGCTACGCAAAATACTTCGACAAAGATTCACAATTCATGAGAGGTCGACTCGCTAACGGCGAGTGGCGGAGTGAACTCAACCCCATGTCTTCCAGTCATCGCAAGGATGACTACTGCGAGGGCAACGCTTGGCAATACACATGGCTCGTTCCCCATGATCCTATGGGTCTAGTTGAGTTGTTTGGATCTGAAGAGGCTTTTGTTAAAAAACTAGACCAGTTATTTGTCCTCAACGATCATAAAAATTTGGGTGCCTCACCGGATATCTCCGGCTTGATTGGGCAATATGCCCATGGAAATGAACCCAGCCATCACATCAGTTACCTCTACGCCTATGTGGGGCAGCAGTGGAAATCGGCAAGTCGAGTGAGGGAAATCATGAAAACGATGTACAGCGATGATTTCGATGGGTTGTGCGGTAATGAGGACTGTGGTCAGATGTCAGCTTGGTACCTGATGAGCGCTTTAGGTTTTTATCCCGTTCACCCCGCCGATGGCGTTTACGTGCTAGGTAGTCCTGTGGTCAAAGCGTCCACAATTCGCCTGCCTGGTGATAAGTTATTCAAAGTAAAAGCTTTGAATAACTCCTCAGAGAATGTTTATATCCAATCTGTGACTTATAACGGATCACCTTACACAAAGAGTTATATCACCCATGATATGGTCATGAATGGTGGGGAGCTTTGTCTCACGATGGGCCATAAGCCCAATAAAAAATTCGGGGTGTTGAAGGCAGATCGTCCCACTTCCGGCTTGGTACACTGATATCCACGATATGATTTTTTTGGTAGGGCCTTTATCAATCATTTGAATCGATCACAAGATTTGATCAGGACCTTCTGCATCACATCAATCCACATCTTCATAACAATCCCATGTTGAAAACAATCTCCTCACTGATGTTCAGCTTTGGCTGTCTGTTCAGCTTTTTTGCCAACGCTGCAGACAAGCCAAATGTTGTGCTCGTTTTTATCGATGACTTGGGCTATGGGGATACACATCCTTATGGTGCCCATGATATCCCCACACCCCATTTGGACCGGTTGGCAAAAGAGGGTGTTAAAACCACTGCAAACTACGTCATGAACCCCCCTTGCTGTCCAAGTCGTTGTGCACTTTATGTCGGTCAGTACGCTCAGCGGTTTGGCAAATATGGTATGTCCCGTGGGGTTCCCATCCCAGAAGACCGTCCAACACTGGCGCAATTCATGAAGAAAAGTGGCTATGTTACCGGTCAAATCGGTAAATGGGATATCGGCTCTAAAGTACAAACCCCTCTCTCCACCGGATTCGATGAAGTTGGCCTTATTCCTCCAAAAAAGGTGTATAAAACGGAAGAAATCTCCGCTATGCCAAAAATAGTTCAAAAAAGATTAAAAAAGAAAGACTACAAAGGAAAGTATGTTTATATAGATGAAAAAAATGCGGATGGTTGGTTGACTGACTATGACGGTGATTTGATGGTCAACTTCATCAATAGGCACAAAGAACGGCCGTTCTTTTTGTACTGGTCCCCAGAAGCGGTTCACTCTTTTAACGATGAAGCCCCAGAGCGATTGAGGGCTCGGACAACGGCTAAGCCAGAGCGCAAAGCTTTAGCTGCTGCTATCGTCTCCGTTGATGATCAAATCGGAAAACTGATCAAAACATTGAACGATTTAAAGCTAAGGAAAAACACGTTGGTTATTTTTTCTAGTGACAATGGCCCCAACTTGACTGAGTATGGTAGCGCATCTCCCTATCGGGGTGGTAAAGGTAGCGGAACTCAACAGGAGGGTTGGGTTCGTGTTCCTGCTATTTATTCCATGCCTAGTGTTCTTCCCCAAGGCAAAGTTTATGATGGTTTTTGTAACACCCTCGACATCTATGCGACGATGGCGGCATTGACCGGAGAGGTCGTTGACTTCCCTTTGGACGGCGTCGATCTTTTCCCTTATTTGAAAGGTGATCAAGAGGGTAGTGCGCACGATATTTTGTTTTGGATGAATAGTGATCCTAACGATTCTGAGCATCGTCATGTTATCGCTGTGCGGTGGCAACAGTGGAGACTTTACAAGCACGAAGCTGAAGATCCATGGCAGTTGTTCGATCTAGAAAAAGATCCACAAGAGCTGAACGATCTCGCTAAACAATACCCAGAAATCGTTCAGCAATTGGCGAGCAAGCACCTCGAATGGTCAAAGACACTTGCCCCTATAGCTGGCAAGCCCAGTAAAAAACATCACAATGTACCTCATTTGCTAAAAGGGTACGGTTGGGCAACGGCTAAAGATTTGGTTCGTAAGAGCTGAGGAGAGATGCCGTGTTGAAAATGTTGGATTCGCATGGACAAGAAACGTCGAATTTATGCAACTGGACGTGTGTTGAGTGTTTTGGCATGGGTTCTGTTGCCTGATCTTTCACTTCTAGGTTAGGACGTTTCCTATAGCATCATAGCTCAACTCTGATGCTATGGTGAAGTTGGAGAGGGTTTTGAAAAGTAAAGTCTCACTAATTCTGATTTTCGTGCTTTACCTTCGCTGATCTGATCTTCGGTACATGCTGAGGCGATTTTTAAAAATTCTGGTTTAGCTTCAGGAAAATGGTCTGCTGCAATGCTAAACCAGGCATAGGATTCTGATGGTCGATAACCTGGGGGTACATTTGAATTGTAAATGGCACCAATATTGAATGCAGATTGAACATGACCTTGTTGCACAGCGAAAAGGTTCCATTTGAAGGCTTCCTCTTTGTCCATCTCCACTCCTAGGCCGCCAGAATAGAGTACACCAAGATGGGATTGGGCTCCGGCAATCCCAGCGTTGGCTGCTTCAAGAAGATACTTGTGAGCCATAGGATAATTGACTTCTACTCCTATACCCCTCGCATACATCTCGCCAACGGCTGACTGGGCTTCGGGATGATTGTTATCTGCCGCTGCTTTAAAATGTTTAAAGGCGAGTTTTTGATCGCCGAGTTCCGAGCAAACATAGGCCAGTTCTAGATTGGACTCAGCGTGTCCACTTTGAGCTGGTTTTGAGAGATAGTAAACGGCTTTGTGGAGATCCTTTTCCACAGGGTAGCCGTATGAAAATGACCTTCCAACAATGTACATGTGAAAGAGGTCGCCGTCTTCCGCTTCAGCTAAGACCTTGTCCCAAAGCCCCTTGATTGTGCTATGGTGACTGTTGGCAAAAACCGTTGTGAAGGACATCACAAGGGTTAAGCATAATAATTGGAATCTCATTTTAGTCTTTCATGATCATGGTGCTATATGAGGGATTGCGACACGATGAGCCACGTCAGTTCTCAGTGCGGACTGTCGTCTACTCCTTTTGATCTCCTTGATCATCAATAGGAGCTCTGAATAAGTCAATGTGGCCAGAAGATTGAAAAGCAAGATGGTTCATAAGGGTTTCAAACCTTATTTTATTATAAAATGGACCCATCAAAGAAAAAAAGTGACATTCGTATCACTTTTTTCAGGTGCATAGTGCTGGTCTCAAAGGTTAGGGATTTGAAAACCTCGCTCTGATGGCCAGAAACTACATGTGGCAGCGATTAAAAATGAGAAATTGTGGTGAAGCGTGAAGCTTTATGGTTACGCAACCCTTGTCGTGTTGCGCTTCTCGACCCTTCGAAGAAAATCTGCTTTTAGAAAGAGCTAGGGTTTTATGAACTAGGTGTTGAAAAACTGAATATATCATGAATAATACCATATCTGGTATAATTTATGGTTGGTTATGACGATCATTTGTCGTAAAATATGTTCCCTAGTGCTGCTGTTCTCGTGCACTTGTTTGCTGGCCGAGCGGCCAAATGTCATCTTTTTCTCGGTCGATGACATGAACACGATGATTGGGCCCCATGGCCACAAGCAGGCCTTGACGCCAAACTTAGACCGTTTGGCGGCAAGGGGTGTGACGTTCACCAATGCCCATGCACCAGCTTCATTCTGTGCTCCCTCTAGAACGGCCATCTGGACGGGTTTACAAGCCTCAACGACAGGCTGTTATTCTACGGAAGTCTACCATTATGATTTTCCGGACATCGTGCCTTTGCAACTGATCCTCAAAAACGGTGGCTACGACTGTTATGGATCCGGTAAGTTATTTCACCACAGGGAGGGCTATCTCGATAAGCGGGGCTGGAAAGCTTACTTTGGCAGAAACCAGGAGGTGATAGATGGCGGTTACAACACCGGTTATCACGGCGAGGACCTGCCACTGCCTTCTCCATACCCCTACAGTTCATACTTCAAAAGTGGTGTCAATAAGATCAATGGTGGGAGATTTATGGAGTGGGGGCCTATCCCCAATGACAAAGCGGCCGAGATGATGGACAACCAGAGGAGCGATTACATCTGTGAGATCATCAAGAAAAAGCACGACAAGCCCTTTTTCGCAGCCCTAGGTCTCTACTGCCCCCACTATCCCAATTATGTTCCTCAAAAATATTGGGACATGTACGATATCGAAAAGATACAAGTTCCCGAAATCAAAGAAGACGATCTCGAAGATTTGCCCATGCCCATCAAGGAGCACATGAGGAGTAGGCAAAAACGCATGTACTCTTACCTCAAATCAATCGGTGCTTATAAAGAATCGATCAAAGGTTACTTGGCTGCGATCACCTATGCCGATGCGATGTTGGGTCAGGTGTTGGACGCTTTAGAAGAAGGGCCCAATAAGGACAACACCATCGTTATCCTCTGGAGTGATCAGGGTTATCATCTGGGAGAGAAGGGTTACTGGGGAAAACACACCTCTTGGCGCGAGACCACAACGGTGCCCTTTATCTTCGCAGGTGCACAGCTTCCCAAGAATGTGAAGATCGATGAAACCGTTGGTTTGATCGATCTCTACCCGACGTTGGTTGAGCTCTGTGGTTTGCCTAATCCAGAGCGCTTAGATGGAGAGTCTTTGGCTTCAGTTGTGTCTGACCCATCTAGAGCGGTGGAGAGGACCTTGTTCATTCCTGCTGCTAAGCGAGGTGGATACGCCGTGGTCAATAAAGACTGGAGGTATATTCATTATGGGAATGGTACAGAGGAGCTGTATGATTTGAGTAAAGACCCCTGTGAGTATGACAACCTTGCAAAAAAAGATGGTTATGAAGAGGTTATAAACGACTTAAAAAAAGCTGCCCCGAGTTCCTTTAGGAAGCCTGCCACGAGTAAAAACAAATTAAAGTTGGTTTTAGAAGGTGATGGAGAGTTCCACTGGGTGGGCAAGTCCCCAAAAACGAAACCACAAGCGACCTTATGATTTCAGGTTCTCGGTCTTGAATGTGGCTCAGTCTGTGGGCTCAGGCTCACAGACTGGCATCATTGAAAGCGCGATATCGTTAAACTGATCAGCAATAGTCATAAAAACATCCACCATCATTGGGTCGAAGTGTTTGCCTCGTCCCTCTTGGATGATCTCGACTGCTTTTTGATGGGAGAAGGCTACCTTGTAGACTCGCTTGCTGATCAAGGCATCGTAAACGTCTGCAATGGCCATGAGTCTGGCCGAAAAAGGGATCGTTTCACCACAAAGGCCTTCAGGGTAGCCGCTGCCATCCCACTTCTCGTGGTGGGAGTAGGCTATTTCTTTGGCAAACACCAGAAAGTTATCGGCGATGTGCATGGTGGACTCGGCGGCGGCGATGGCGTCCCGACCGTAGGTCGTGTGCTGCTTCATCAATTCAAATTCTTCATAGGTCAGTTTGCCTGGTTTGAGAAGGATACTGTCTTCTACACCGACTTTGCCTATGTCGTGTAAGGGGGCCGATTTGTACAATGAAGTTATCGTTTCTGGTTCTAGAAAATCTTTATAAGCATCTAGTTGGGCCATGGCCTCGGCCATGGCTTTGACATAGTGCTGAGTTCGTCGAATGTGATTTCCGGTTTCGGGGTCGCGGGATTCGGCAATCGCGCCCATGGCCACCATGGCCACATCCTGTAGTTCGGCTAGTTGTGATGTGCGTTGCGATACTTTTTGTTCAAGGATCAAGTTTTGATTCTCAAGGAGGTCCTTTGACTGTTTCAATAGCAGGTGGTTTTTGACCCGTACCTTTAAAATGGGTGGGTTGATCGGTTTTGACATATAATCGACGGCCCCAAAGGATAAACCTTTGGCTTCGTCATCTGCTTCGGTTTTGGAGGTCAAAAAGATGATAGGGATACTTTTTGTTGCTGACTGAGCTTGTAAGCGTTTGCAAACTTCATAACCGTCCATTTTGGGCATCATGATGTCCAGTAGAATCAGGTCTGGCTGCTGTTTCTCGACAATCTTTAAAGCCTGCTCGCCATTTAAGGCCACCTGGACGGTGTATTGGGGTGACAATATGCCTTTGATGAGTTCTATGTTGGCGATGACATCGTCAACAATCAGAATGGTGAACCTCTCGTTGTTATCCATGCTCCTTGTCTCGTTAGCCATACCTGGTGAATCAAGCATTGTCGTGTTTAAGTTTTAAGGTGAGCGTCCTCATTTGCTCAGAAGAATGCTCGAACTCGTACTGATTTGCAGTATTGAGGATGCTGTTGAGTTCCTCTTGGAGAGCTGACTCTAAATGATGCTCCATGATGTGCTTTAAATCATCTATGGCGCTTGAGTCAAAAAAATCTAACTTTTTATTGATTTGGGTCAGTTTCAGGATGAGTCGAGACTGTGATAGAGGAGACTTCTTGGGTTTTATAGTTCGATGAAAATCGGTTAAGCCATCACTGATCGCCTTCATCATTCTTTTGTGGTGTTCACAACAGTTTTGAAGCAGAGGATCAACAACGCTCTGTTCGTGCTTTAGACCTTTCTCATCGATGGAGATCAATAAGTTCTCTAAATGGCTCAGGTGTTCTAAAATAAAATTGGCGCCGATATTGGCCGCGACTCCCCTCAGGGCGTGAATCGTGATGATGGCCGTCTTTAAATCACCATCACTTATCGCTCTAGCGGCAATGATCATGGCGTCTTTTTGCGAGTCAGCAACCCTCCCTAAAACTTTTCTGTACAAGTCGAGGTTTCCTGAGCTTCGTTTTAAAGCACCCGCAACGTCAAAGCAGGGCAACTGCAGTGAGAGGTCGTTTGCGGCGGTGCTGATGTTTGTTGTCAAAGGATGATCAAAAGGACGAGGGGCCAAAAATCCCCTGATGTCTTTGGGTGGTTAGCGCTAAACAAAAGATGCTAGGGTGGTCTCCTGAGCTTCAAGCTTGTGTTTTGTGATTTATTTCACATGTTAAGTTGTTATAAATCAAATATTAATAAGTATATGGTTGGCGAGAGTTGATGATGACGTCCTGATCCAATGATGATAAAAAGCTTCGTCGGTGGTGAGGATCAAATCATCTCGTAACCAGCGATGACGACCTTGATCTCGACGTCATTGGCCACCTTCAGTTTGGTCACGGCATTCATCTCTAAGCCAAAGGCATCCAGTTGGATTTCAAAACTGGAGCGTATGACCAGCAGGTCTCTTTTGTCATCTTTTTTATTGCTCCTTTTGCCAGCTGACTCTTCCGCTAAAGTGATTTTCATGGGGGCGACGATGGCCTTAGAAACCCCCATCAAGGTCAAGGTTCCGTGGGCATCTGCGATCACCGTGCCCTCGACTTCCTGATGCACCTTGATCGAATCAAATTTGAACCTTATGTCGTTGTGTTGTTTAGCATTCAACCATTTTTTTCCCAACATGGCCTTGGTCATTTTTTCGCTAGTCACGGCCAGAGATGTTGTGTTTAGAAAGATCTCACCCTTTGTGGCTTCTGGCTGCTCTTTATTGAACTCAATGGTCCCAGAGATATTTTTGCCTGAACCACTGATGAACTCTAAGGGCGCATCTAGCATGAACATGACGTGATTGACCCCTTTGGGGTCTTTGAAATCAAAGGATTTTGGTGCTGCCTGTGATGCATGTGGTGTAATCATTAGCAAGCCGGAGGCGATCAGTGTTCTGATGTTCATATCAAATATTACAAAATAAGGGTAGACATTTGCTGCATGAGATCTCAGGACCTCAAGTTCAAAACGTGCCAAACGAGCTCTCCCCAGCGTCGATCAGACAGAGACATCCCACAACCCCCAGTGTCACTCCTGCACGAATCGCTATCGATGTTAATTGTAATACTATTTAATCAAGTTCGATGATGACGTTGGACCTTTGACGCTAAAGCTCTAGTGAAAAGACCAATGCTGTCCACAAAAAGACTATCGTTTGCCAAAGGAGTGTTACAATAGCGTGTCAGAAATGTCAGTGCGCACGATCATTCTTATTGTTGTTATGACGGGCTCATGCATGATCTGTTCAGCATGGGGAGGAGTGGTCTCAAGTTCAACGGGGGCGATCCGTTTTGACGTCGACTCAGATGGGGCCCCTGAAATGAAGTTGATCGATGATAAACTCGCGATTGGCTCCCACAACCCGACATCCACATTAGATGTTTCTGGCAATGCCATCATCACCAAGACGTTAACGATTGGCTCAAGCTCGTCATCTTCTTCAAACCTTCATGTGCATGGCACGATGGCCACATCGTTTCTAACGGTTTCGTCAAACGTGACGTTGACGGGGGAGCACTCTGTTGTTCTTGTAGACACCTCGGCTGCTAACCTGACTCTCAATATACCTGCTGCAGCTTATCATTTAGGCATTATTTTGCAGATCATCAAGACAAGTTCAAGTCACGATCTTCACATCCAAGACAGCGCTGGTTATGGTATAGAAAGCAGTGACATCTACACCATACCGGCTGGAGAGTTGGGAAGTGTTAAACTATTCTGCAACGCTTCCTCGTGGTTGTCCATTTCAAAGAAGGGCAGCAGCACGACCGCCAGTCACCAAGGGTTTATCACACAATGGAAGACCGACAACCCAGGAGCAAGCGCCCCCAATCAGGTGGCTTTACCGCTGAAATCAACGGGTAATTATGATTTTAAAATTTACTGGGGTGACGGTCAGATCGCTGAGGTCACCAACCATAACTCAGGAAATGTGCACACCTACAGCACACCAGGAACATACAGCATTCGCATTGAAGGCACATGTGAAGGTTGGAGCTTCAATGATAGCGGAGATAGCCTCAAGATCCTTGATGTACAGCAATGGGGAAATGGCTTTCGCTTGGGCAACGAAACCGCCTATTTTGCCGGCTGCAACAACATGAGCCTATCAGCCCAAGACTCCCTAAACTTAACGGGAACCACAACTTTACTCCAGGCCTTTTACAACTGCGAATCCTTAAGCTCTGCACCCTCTTTAGCCTTGTGGGACACCTCTTCTATCGTCAACCTTAGGGAATGCTTCCATGGCTGCTCTTCCTTCAATCAAGATATATCTTCTTGGGACATCAGCAAGGTCACGTCACTGTTCCATACGTTTAAGGGTTGCGATGTTTTCAACCAAGACATCTCGTCTTGGAACACCAGTAAGGTGACAACCATCAGCGCGACTTTTGACGGCTGCCATCAATTCAATCAAGACCTCTCATCGTGGGATGTCCAAAAAGCGACATCTCTGCACCGAACTTTTGCGGACTGTCATCAGTTCAACAGCGATATCTCATCTTGGGCGACGGGCAATGTGACCAACATGCACAGCAGCTTCCGCGAAGCCTGGTCTTTCAATCAAGATCTCAGCGCTTGGGACACCTCTCAAGTGACCACGATCTACTTCGCATTCGGAAGTGAAGCCAACACGATGGCTTTCAATGGCAACGTCAGCACATGGGACACCTCTAAGGTGACAAATTTCGGCTACGCCTTTAAATATTGCAGTAGCTTCAATCAAGATTTAAGTTCTTGGGATGTATCTCAATCGACCAACTTTGCACAGATGTTCAATAACTGTCAGGTCTTCACCTCAGATCTATCCTCTTGGCAGACGGGCAACGCAACGGCCTTCAATCTGATGTTTAGAAGATGTCAAGCCTTCACCTCTGATCTATCATCCTGGCAAACGGGTAACGTGACTCAAATGAATGAAGTGTTTAAAGAATGCTTTCTGTTTCAGTCTGACCTTAGCGCTTGGGACACCAGTAAAGTCACCACCATGGCAACGATGTTTGGCTCATTCACCTCGGACATGATCTTCAATTCTGATCTCAGTTCATGGAACACGGGCAACGTGATCTCCATGCAGAATATGTTTAGAAATGCTATACATTTCAATTCGGACTTATCTCAGTGGAGCACCTCTAAGGTCACGAACATGGATGGCATGTTCAGGAGCTGCGATGCTTACAGTGCAAATGTGGGGACATGGGCAACGGATAATGTCACGAATATGGGAGGGATGTTTAATAGTTGCCACAATTTCAATGATGACCTCAATGGGTGGCAAACCAAACAGGTCACCAACTTCAATAACATGTTCAATGGCTGTGGCAACTTCAATCGTGATCTAGACCAATGGGACACCTCTAAGGCGACAAACATGAAGTCGATGTTCTACAACTGTGGCTCATTCAATGGCAACATCTCGACTTGGTGCACTGCTAATGTTGAAAACATGTCAAGCATGTTCTTAAAAAATTATAATTTCAACCAAGATATTGGGTCGTGGGATACGAGCAAAGTGACCGATGCAAAATCTATGTTCAATGGGATCGATGCGTCGATGTCGTTCAATCAAAACTTAAACTCTTGGTCAACGGCTAATTTATCAGATGTCGCTTACATGTTTAAGTTTTGTACAAGTTTCAATCAACCATTGGCGGCATGGGATACCTCTAATATCAACAAAATGGCAGGAATGTTCAACAGGTGCCACAGCTTCAACCAAGATATCGGCGCTTGGGATGTCTCCAATGTGACGAGTATGGCCTATATGTTCAACAGGGCCTATGATTTCGATCAAGATATCGGTGCTTGGGACACTTCGAAGGTCACAAGTACAGCATCGATGTTTAGCGGAGACGGCTCGACCATGGCTTTTGATCAAAACATCGGCGCTTGGTTCATGGGGAACGTCACCTTGATGAGCAGCATGCTAAGGCATTGCAGAACTTTTAATCAAAATATCAGCAACTGGAACACCTCCAAGGTCACAGACATGAGCGGCCTCTTTAGAGGGTGTATTGCATTCAACCAGGATTTATCATCATGGGATGTCAGTCAGGTGACCACCATGAACCATATGTTTTATGGAGCAACGTCTTTCAAGCAAGACCTTTCAGCTTGGACCCCCATCAACGTGGCCAGTTTCACCCAATTCCTATACAACGTCGACATCAATGACCCAAATTCTAGCTCCAACACCCATAACCTCGATGCGCTCTATAACGGTTGGGCGGTGCAGGCTGTACAGACGGGGCTAGGCTTCCACATCGGCTCAGCCACAAATGGATCGTCCTCTTCGGCAAATTTAAGCACCTTGACGACCGCCAAAAACTGGATCATTTACTCCAATTGATTCGCAGAATTTGATCGTTCATGTGTACACCAGATGAGCCCGTTGTGGGGATCTAGTGTCTGATGACGCTGCCCACCGACGATAGATCACGGCAAAACCTGTGGGTTTATTCATCACCATAAGTGAATGCATCCGCTTCATTTGAACTCTCCAAAGGTGTGGGGGAGCGTCCTGAGGTATGCGGAGAGATGGCCTTGGAGCTGATTCAAAACAGATTTATACTCGACCTTTTCGATAAGGTTGCTTTGTTCGTAAAGGTCTTGTTTGAGATCAAAGAGTTGGTCGGGATCCCAAAATGAGGGGTACATCCTTTCATTGCCGTAGTTGTGGTGGTCTAGGCCTGTCCAATACACCTTTTGTGGTCGAGCGGCCATTTTTTCTGCCGTTTCCGCAGTGACTCGATTGGCCAAGAACTTCCAGTCGCGCGTCAAAACGGCCTTGGTGTTTCCGGCTTCTATGAGCATGTGGCTCCTCCAGTTTTCCGGTTGCCCTTGCCCTAGAAGTTGAGGAACAAGGCTGAGTCCGTCTTGGCTCATGTCTTTTGGTGTGTTCGCTCCTGCGATCTCGAGTAGGGTTGCGGCAATGTCCACGCTGCCTGCGAGACTGTCGTTTTTAGAGTTGGCTTCAATCTTCCCGGGCCACAGTGCCAACAAGGGCACTTTGGCGCCACCCTCGTAACAACTGTTTTTGCCGCGACTGCCATGATCACTGGTGAAAATGACCAAGGTGTTCTCCATGAGTTTGAGCTTTTTGAGCTTGTCGATGATCGCGCCGACGTAGTCGTCCATCCGGGTGGCCATGGCGTTCTGCCGCTCCACTTGGGCTGCATCGGTCCTTCTAAAAACGTCCTCGTCCGACGGTAGAAATTGGCAGGGCTGCTCGAGGACGCCATTTGAGGTGACCCTGCGGTCGTAAGTCTCGATCTGGTTGTAGCCAAAGTGATATTGACCGTGGGGTACAGGAAGAGCACAATACAAGAAAAAGGGCTGATCCTGACTCTCCTCGATGAACTGAACGGCTCCTTCGCATTGCCAATCTAAATTGACGATGGAGTTGCCCCACTCCATGCGGTCGACCACATCCCAGCCATAGTCCTTGGATAGATGTCGGACTCCGGCCTTGTAATAAGCTTTGATGCGAGCTTCGGCTTTTTTCGTGTGCTCGTAGCTGGCATTGGGCTGGTGATCTGCTTTTTTTCGTTTTGGCAATATACCGTTCTCCATGTTGTGCCACTTGCCGATGATGCCTGTTCTGTAGCCGACCTTTTGCAGCTCCTTGGAAAGACTGGTTTCGCTTCTGAGTAGTGCGGGTCGCCACTCTAGGGTCAAGTGTTCCCCTGCTGGATAGTCTTTGAGAAGTTCAGGGCCACGGCAGGCGTATCGCCCTGTGAGTAAGCTGTAACGGCTGGATGAACAAACCGTGGCGTTGACGTAAAAGCGAGTCAGCGTCATGCCCACCTCAGCCATTTTGTCGATGTGGGGTGTGTGCACTTTGGGACTGCCCGCCTTATAACTTTTGTTGAGCACGCGTTTTGCACCACTTGGGGTGGGCCAAGTGTTGATGTCATCCATCGTGCAACCGATTTCGTCGGCATCTAGGTCATCGGCATAAATCAACACGATATTGGGTTGTTTGGTTGTGTCAGCAGAAGCCCAATTGGACATTGAGAACAGGGCGAAGCAAAAGACCATCCTTAATCTGAAACAATTCATGATTTTGTTACCTCCATCAGTCGTGTTAGGACTGTGATTTTATGGGTGAAAAAATAAATGTCGTATATCTTTGCGCTCAAGACAAAGTTAAGATAAGTAATTCATACATTATTTCAAAATAAAAAATAAATATACGCAAGTACTTGATAATTAAAAATAATGTATAACTTACAATTTTAAGAATCGTTAGGTGCAATTGTTGATAAGACAACTCATGATTTTTATGAATAGGCGATCCATTGATGACTACGCTGACGCTATCGTCTCAAAACCTTTTATTGAATCTCTTTTGGCAAAATAAGAAAAAAAGGACACATGATGAACATCTCAAGATTGATATGGTTATTTGGATTCTCCTTGCTGACTCCATCCATTGGTTTCGCCGAGTCCAAGCCAAACATACTGATGCTGTGTGTCGATGACCTCAACGATTGGGTCAGCTTCCTCGATGGTCACCCCCAAGCGAAGACGCCCCATATGAAAAAATTGGCACAACTGGGTGTAAACTTCACCAATGCTCACTGCACGGCCCCAGGTTGCTCCCCCAGTCGCAATGCTCTCATGTTTGGTGTAGAACCCCACAAATCAGGTCTATACCCATTTTATGACATTGTGGATATCCCAGAGAAAACCATGGGAAAATTCACGCCCATGCCGCTTTGGTTTAGAAAAAACGGTTATTTAACGGTGGGCTTCAATAAAGTTTTCCACAACCCAGACAACAAGTACAAGCAAAAAGAACAATGGGATATCTACAAGAGCATAGGTGATGGCAAGTTGAAGCTGATCATGGAGGAGGGCTACGTTCCTGCCGAAGCTAAGGCGCACCAGTATCCACCGAAGAGCAAACACAAACGCCTCATCGCCTGCCCAGCCAGCAACCCCAAGGAGGACTTTAAAGACCACCGCATCGCCGTCGAAGCAGCAAAATTCCTGGGTAAAAAACACGATCGGCCCTTTTTTCTCGCAGTGGGCATGACGCTGCCCCATACGCCGCTGATCGCACCAAAAGAGAACTTTGATCGTTTTGCTGGTCCCATAACAAGCCCACCATTCAAGGCGGACGATTTGAACGATGTGCCCATGGCGGGACGTTCTAACGCTCAAATCTACGTGGAGATACCCATGAGGCGTGACAAGGCATGGGAACAAATGCGTCGCGCCTATCTGGCCTGCTCATCGTTCACCGATGACAATATCGGCATCGTCTTGGATGCGCTCGAGCAAAGTGAACACATCGAGAACACCATCGTTGTGCTGTGGTCAGACCACGGCTACCACTTGGGTGAGAAAAGAAGCTTCAGTAAATTCTCCTTATGGAGCGAAGCCACCAGAGTTCCTTTTGTCATCTACGATCCAAAAATCAAGGGAGGACACGGTCAACCATGCCACGAGCCTGTCGGTTTGATCCATGTCTACCGAACCTTATGTGATTTAGCAGACCTTCCATGTCCAGCTTACATCGATGGTCACAGCCTAAAACCATGGCTGGCCGACCCATCTAAGCTCATCACCGCACCGGCACTCACGACTTGGGGCAGAGGTAACTATTCGTTACGCAGTCAATCATGGCGCTACACCAGATACTTTGATGGCAGTGAGGAGCTATATCACCAAGGGAATGACCCTCATGAGTGGAGAAATTTAGCTGCGAATCCAGAATACTTGCCCTTGTTACAGGAGTACCGAGAAAAATGGTTGCCTAAACAGGAGGCGCCTCAGGTCAAGGAGGGCATTAAGCTCTACAATGTGGCCGATGCGGATAGCCCTTCTAAAAATATAGCCAACTATAAACGACACGTTAAAGCCTTCCATAAAGAGGGCCTGAGTCCAGCTATTCCCGTGAATTGATGGTTTTGAAATAAGATTGAACGCGTGATTTTTTTATTTTATTTGGAGAAGAGCATTGTTACACAACTTATTATTTGACGTGGTCACCCCACCCACAAGGTTAGAGTTGAGACCGGTGGACGATGAAGAGACCTATGCCGTTATGGAGTCATCTCTTTGTGGAACGATACCTTACTGCTACGTCTATAATCACCTATCGTTGGCTTTGATGAGAGGTGAGATCGATGAAGCGTCAACGCTATTGATTTTTGGCAAAAGCCCCATGGCCATGGCCTTAGCCTACACTGGGAAAATGCTAGGCTTACAGGTGCAGGTGCATATGATTGGGAGCGCTGAAGAGGTGCCCAAATGTTTCAGTGCTTTGGGTGCAAAGGTGAAAATGTGGCCCTATGGAACAAATTATTTAACGATCCATTGTTATCTGAAAGCGATGGAAAAGCATTATTCAGGTTGGCGATTGGACGATCGGGACCGACATCTCATGTCCGAAATAAGTCAAGATTACGTCGTTGATATTTGTGAACGGATGAACCAGTTGAGGAAATCACCTGCAAAGATCGTCTTGAAATTGAGTTCCATAGGTTTGATCAGTGCCCTTAGTAGCACCATCAGGGACTGTTTTCCGCATATTGAGGTTCTGTCGTTGAGCTCGAAATCCATGAGTATGGCAGGGTGTTGAAAGAGGTTGATATTTGTCGATGATTTGAAGGGTGCTGGCTGTCAGGTTGATGGATAGTCGAGGATTTTCATTTTGGAGGTGCTTCGAGTTCAGGGATGAATATTAAAGTTCATCCTTGATAGATCTGTTGCGTTAGCCACGAGATCAATCCGCTATTGACCTTCTTCCAAGGTGAATTCTCTACATCAAGCCAATACCATAGGGGAATCATCTAAGAAAAGATGACTTATGGAAGTTGAATCTCGTTCACGGAATCCCTTTCGATGAGTTGTTGAGGAATGAGTATTTCTGTTGATCCTTTTGGCCGTTTTTGATCACCCTTGATCAGGGCTATAGCATGGTTGACGATACTCTTGTAATCTTGGGCAACGGTGCTCAGGGCTGGGACCAAATACTGTGACACATGGGGAGCTTCGTGGGCGACAACAGATACGTCTCCGGGGACATCGACGCCAAGGTAGCTGAGGTTTTGCATCAGGTGAATGCCGCCGGAGTCACTGGTGGCGATGAGGGCAGTGGGTTTGCTGCCATGGGACCTTTTGTGTGGTCCATAAATTTTGATCAGTTCCGAGAGCATGTCTTTGCTGCTGCCATCGTAGCTGATGGTTTTGCCAACGAGAGCTTTGTTTTCTGAGATGATCTCATCAAAGGCACGACGGCGCTGTTGGTCGCCGTAGTTATCAAAGGGTCGAACGGTCATGCCTAGGTGTTGGTGCCCCTTAGACACTAAATGCTCGATGGCTAAACGCATGCCCTGATGTTCGTCGGAGCAGACCGTCGTTTGGGAGGAGCTGATGTTGATGCCCACGCTCTTGGTGTCGGAGATGTTTTCAAATTTTCTGATGGAGTCCATGTTCCACATGATGCCCAGAACGCCGATGACATATTTGCCCCGGATCAAGCCGATATCGTCACTGGTGACGATATCCAGTCGAAGCTTTTGTTTGGAGACCTCCATGACCACCTCTTGTATGATGGAGCTGACGTAATTGGACAGCAATTCCGCCGTCTCTTTTTCGATGACCAAGACCAAGGTGTCCGAGCGACTGGCCTGCTGAGGGATGAAATTCAGCTCTTCGGCGATCTTCATAACCTTTGCCGCCACGTCAGGCTTGACGGCATCACTGCGGTTGAACACCCTCGACACCGTGGCCACGGACACCCCAGCAACTTTGGCCACGTGGGCGTTGGTCACGCCGGATTTTCTAGGTTTTCTGCTCAAGTAAGTTTTTCATTCGATCATAGCCTATTCATTTATTGATCAATAAACAATTGGCTGTGTTGAGCTGTAAATCATTCTACTTTGGGCTCAACGTTTTGTAGCCTGTCCAAAAAAGAGCGCCATGGTCTCCATCCCAAAAAGCAGTGGGGATGTCGTTCTCGTCCACTAGGCTCAAGTGTCCATCGTTATAGAAGATGTGGCGTTTAAAGTCAAGGTATTCTGGGCCATAGGAGATGTCACTTTTGGGAGTAGAGACCTGATTGATACGACTCCAGAAATTGATGCCATTGTCTTGGAGTTTTCCATCGCCCATCATGAAGGTTTGGGAAGGCTGATCTAAGTTGCTGAGATGAGTTGCGCCAAGATAGCTAGAGCCGTTGAGGACCGTTTTTTGTTGCTCCATGCCGATTCGGTAATTCCTAGCCATGTTGTAAAAAAAGTTCTCTTCATTGGGCTCCAGGTCATGGTAGCGTAATAATTCTATGATGCTAAAGGTCTTGGCCGATTCTTTTTTTCCTATATAGCTGTTTTTTTTATCATCCACGGAGCTGTCGTTAGCGCTCCTGAGCACCTGCCACCAAGAGAGTGGTTTTGCCCACCCCAAAAGATCGGCATAGCGCTGTGATTGTGCCTCTAGGATCTCGTCGTTGTGGTCTTCGGCAAAGCTCATCAAAAGGCCATAGCTGGACCTGAAATTGTGTTTGGTTTGTAAGGCATCGGTTGCGGTCGATAAATTGTTGAGGGCGGGTTGCAGGAGGCTGACCAGCACGGCTAAGATGGCGATCATCACCAACAGCTCAATCAAACTGAAGCCCCTAGCTTTCATGGTGCTCATTCTTCAAAAATAGCGCGCTGAATAGCGACGGGTTTTTTGAGGATGAGGTAGTCGCCTGCGTTAGCCATGAAGCGGCAGGCCCCTTGGAAAAGCTCTACAGGCTTCCAGCGATAATCTTGTTTGCGGAAAACGCTCCATTTTTTATCGACGCTCGGGTGTTTTAGCTCAAAGGGAAAGGCGCTGTTTCGATCCAAGTGAAAGGTCGCCTCGCCGGTGTGTCGTTCCACCCAGTGATCGTTGATCTCCACCACGTGGGGTAGGATCTTCAGTCGTATGGTTTCCGAGCCCAGGCCATCGAGTCGGTAGATCCCAGAGCCCCCGTAGCTAGCAAAGGCAGAGTCTCCCCGTCCGGTGATGCGATTAGGGGGGGCTGATAGCTTGAAATGATCACGGGGTAAGCTCGAGCTGTAGCACAAGTGCTGATCAGCCAGCGACACGCTGAGGTTCATGGGGAAGGAGCTTGAAAAACTCGAGTTCATGAGCTCTTGCTGAAGTCGATCCCATGGGGTGTGTCTGGGTGAGCTCTTGAATGCAACCTTGGCGTTGATCCAACTTGCCGCCTTGGCAGGTGTGGTGCAGAGGTTGAAGACGTGGGTGCCCGAGTTGTGGCTCGCATAGGAGGTGAGGGCGTAGGTCCACTGACAGGCCACTTGGGTCCCAAGGTGGCGGAATAGTTTTGCCATGGCGGGGTAGAGATGAGCACTCAAATTGGACCAGGTTTCATACTCGTAGACGACTTTAGCTTTGTCCTCAAAGCTCTCCTGGAGCAGCCAGCCCAGGTGCTCTAGGTCTGACTGACAACGGTTCAAATAGCCGAGGTAATTTCGCTCCCCAAGGTTCTCCGTCTGATCCCAGGCTTTGGTGTCGTCCTGCCCCGGGTAAAGGCAAAAGGATACCCCGTCTACCTTAGACTTGGATATGGCTTTAAAGCTGATGGCTTCTTTGCGCAGCAGTTTAGGCCAACCGCAGTTCCATAGGATGGGCTGCTGCGCACCGGTCTCCCTAATGGCCGATACCATGCCGTTGATGTACTCGAGCACACGGCGGTGCTTGTAGGCCTCAAAGCTTTGTTGACTCTTCTTTTGCCGCCATATGTCTTGGTTCAGGTACGCGGGCTCGTTGATGGGCTCTATCAGGGCAAGGTTTGGGTGGGCTTTGTAGGTCATGCCGTTGACGGGGTTCACCCTCGAGAGCAATGCTTTGCTGTAATTGAGGCTGGCGGCAATGGCCTTGGGGTGCTCCATCCACTGTTGACGCTTGAAGCTGGAGGCGAAGGAGTCTTTTCGGTAGGGGTGTTCGCCTCCATCGTGATCCAAGTGATTGATCAGCGTCAGGTATAGATAGATATTCCGGCTGGAGAGCTCTGCCATCATCTCGTCGAGCATCCCTAGCCAGAAGGTCTCGACGAGATTGCCCGCTTGGTCGGTGAAGTCGGCGGGGTGTAAGTGAACGCGCACGATGTCGCCCCCAAGAAAGGCGATCTGGTCGAGGCTCTCGTTCATGGTCTGAACAAGGTCTTCTTTTTGCAGCGGAACCAGTAAATTTTGGTTGTACATTCGCGCGCCGTGCTCCCAACTGATACAGGGCTGGAGGTTGAAGCCGAAAAGGTTCACTGCTTTACCGTTGGCGTATCGCAGCACGCCATCGATATTTTTAATGGGCAAACAAGGCTTGGCTATTGCAGAAGATAGCAGGGCTAAGCTGATCCAGATAACATAAGCCGTCCTCATGCTTCGAACCCCAATAGGTAGGTGTCGTAGGGTGGCAGGGTGAGGGTGAGCACGGTTCCATCTGTAACGCTATCTTGGCGATGATCATCCAAATGATGCACAAGCCCACCCTCGAGGCAGGAGAGCCTGACCTCGCGGCCGTTGCCGTTGTTGATGAGCAGGTGCAGTTCTCCCCGATCGCTGCTCAAGACACTGTGCCTTAGGGAGCGGTGACGGCTGTTTTTTTCAAGCCTGAGCTTGCCAACGCGATGATTTTGGGGTAAAAGGCCTTCAAGGGTTTGTTTGAAGCTCTGGCAGCCGTGGGCAAAAAAGTGTTGGAAAGCGCAGGTGCCGATGGTGATGCAGCGGCCCAGGCCATGTGTGTGGACGACCAAGGCCGGATCGCCATCAGCCCAGCTCATGTGGGCAGAGCCACCGTTGAGGACCTTGAGATCGCTGCGGAGGTACCAACCGGTCATGGAGCCGGTTTTGCCTGTGATGGTGTGCTCCCCATTGAAAACCGTCAGGTCGAGTCTCTCGGTGCCGGTCAGTTTTTCCAGCTGTTGATGCGCTTCTCTTAACACCCAACCATTTTCATCTTTGGAGCCAAAGGCTCCATCGAGGATGAGGGTTCCGCCGCCTTGGACGTAGCGATCTAGTTTTGTTAACAGCTGAGGGGACTCGATGCAATTGACATTGGGGCAAACGAGGGTCGGTGTGCGTTTGGGGTCGAGGTCTAGGGCTCTATTCTCGTCGACAAACCCTGCCTCAATGTTGAGCTGATCGAAGAGGGTCCAGGCTCCGCAGATGGCGTCGTCGACGGATTCATTGGAGCGGGGTAGGGAGCTTGGCCCATGTGGACCTAAGGCCGCAAAGGTCCTGCTGGGGGTGCTGTGGAGGATGGCGACTTTTGGCTCATGGGCTTTTGCGGACTCGAACCAATCGCTGTGTTGATCTAGGCGTTGGCAAAGCTGCTTGACCACGCGGCTCCTTTTGGTGGGCTGGCCTTGGGGTCCCATGAGGCGCCACTCGCCGGCTTCAGCACCGTCATCGCGGTCGTTGAAGCACCAGAAGATCACCGCTTCGGCTCCGGTGGAGATGCCGCTCCAGATCCAAATGTTCAAGTCCTCTGGGCTAGGAGTGTCGTAGACGAGGCCCGAATCCATAGCTGGACCGCACTGTAGCTCGCTCAGCCAGAACCGTTCGCCCCGGCTAGCGCTGCGCATCAAGATGGTCGACATGGCGATGGCCTGTGGCCACTGGCTTCGCTCGAAGCGGGTGAAGTGCCAGACGGGGTGGGCGCTACAGCCCAGAAAGTCGACGATTTCGCCCTCTTGCCAGACGTCCTGACCACTTGCTGTGGTGTTGGAGACGAGGGCGTGCGGGTTGACGTGGACAGGGTGGTTTGGGTCTTGGTCGCGAATGGCAGCGCAGATCTTGTGGATCCAGTGCATGAGCATGTGGCGGTTGAAGAGAAACCAGTCCAGTTTTTCGACGTGGGGAGCCCAGAAGTCCTCGTTGTTGCCTTCGATGAGCACGATGTCCTCGAAGCTGTCGAATTGCTGATAGCTGAGCTTGTTGTAGTTGTCGATGCTGCCGTGGTGTTGTCGCAGAAACTCACTGTAGAGACCCTGGTAGCGGGGGTGGGGCTTTAAATCCAAGCTGGCTTCGTTCCACAGGATCCAAGAGTCTAGGGCTGGGTGTTCTCGGTAATGGCGAACGACCCGGTCCACATAGTTCATGGCTTTTGCGGTGAAGTCGTCGTCGGTGATGTCGTCGACGGCTTGGGCTGATGCCGAGCGCCGCATGTAGCCCGGTGAGGTCAGGGTGAAAAGGGTGGGCACCACGCCCATGTCGTGATGAGCCGCCTGGTCAAAGACCGCGTCGAACACCTCAAAGTTCCATTGCTGCTCGCGGCGCTCGAGTAGGTCCCACATCATGAAGAGTCGAATGAGCTTCAGGCCGTTAGCGTGCATGCTGTCGACCCAAGCCCTAGCTTGGGCAGGGCTGTCGCCGCGATTGATGAAGAGTTGTGAGCCGATTCTGGTCGTGGCCATGGGTTTTCTCGTTAAAAAGGAATGATGATCATTGGGGAGCTAGCCTTCTCAGGCTTTGCCTCGGCGCAGCTCAAGTCTTTTTCTGGTCTCGTAGGCAGAAGCTTCGGTGATGGGGTAGAACTTGAGGCAGATCAGTCCCCATAGAGCAGCGGCGACGGAGGAGCCGGTGAAGAACATCCTCAAGGTGGTCATCGTGCCCTCGGGTTGGTTCATGCCCAGTTCTGAGTCGAAGCCACTCATGGAGAGGGCTATGCCCGAAACCAAGAAGGTGAAGGATCCGCCAACCTTGATGATCCAGCTCGAGATAGAGGAGATCATGCCTTCCCGTCGTTCGCCGTGAATCTCTTCGTCGTGGTCGCAGATGTCGGCGTTCATAGAGGGGATGACGTTGAATAAAATCACCCAAATGGGGCCGTTCAAGATAGCATCTAGGAGCAGCAGGTAGGGCATCTCGGGCGTGAAGATGAACCACTTGGCGACGCCACCGAATAAACTCATCCACAAAACGATTTTAAGGGTGAGGCGTTTGCTCAGGATCGTGGACAGGTAGGTGAGGATGGGGACGCCAAAAAAGCCAATCAGTCCAAAGCCGGTGCCGTTCATGGCGTTTAGGGCTAAGCCACCGGCTTTGTCGCCCTCCATAACGTGGTAGATGACGATGTATTGGGCGAGGCTGGCCCCAAACACGCCACTGAAAGACAACCCGAGTTGGATGCCGACGAGGGCTAGCAGAGGAGGGCAGGAGATCGTTTGTTTGACCGAGTCCAGAAAGCCGATGTTGGCTTTGCTTTTTTGGGCCACTTTGTAGAAACGCTCTTTGCTGAAAATGGCGGGCAGCAGGCCCAAGCCGAGGAAGATAACTAGACTCACGAAGACCGATATGACGCGAACCCCCGTGAGAGGGTCTTCAAAAGTGTCGGAGCTGGCCAAGGGGGCGTACCAATTGATGACGGTGTTGCTGATGAAGCTGGTGGCAAAGGCCCAAAACATCATCACCCGTGAACGCTCGTGATAGTCGGGGGTGAGCTCGTAGGTGAGAGCTCCCATTGGGATCGAGAAGATGGTGTAGGCGGTGGCGAAAAGAATGCTCGTGACCACGAGCCAACTGAAGAGCACGAGGTCGCTGGCGTCCCTTGGGACCATCCATATCAAGGTGAACGTGATGGCCATCAAGATGGACCCAATGGCGATAAAAGGTCGACGTCTTCCGTATTTAGAACGAAACTTATCGGATATCCGACCCATGATGGGGTCGGTGAAGGCGTCCCACACCCGCGGTATCATCATGGCTAGTCCGAAAAGCCATGGGGTGAGCCCTAGGCTGATTTGGAAGATGGGCTGGGCCAAGTACTGGATCACCATGCCGCCATTGTGGTGGGCGACCCCCCCCGAGGCCACCACCATTTTCTGCCCAAAGGAAACGGTGTCCTTTGGGTCTGTCCGGTGCCGGGCAGTTTCAGGGTCGCTTTGCATGGGTTCCGGTATGGATTTGCTGTGGCTGATAGCTGTGTTGTTCATGGAAAATCATACGAATCAATTATTGTAAGATATACATTTATTTATTTGAGTAAATATATTTTTTAGGATAAATTATTATTTTATAAACAATATTGAAATAATAATCTTAATGTATAATTTACCGATAGTTGAATTATTGGTTTATGATCATGTTGCCTAGTCATCGTATTTTAGAGTCGTCACGGCTAAATCTAAACAATAGTCAAGGCTGTCTCAAAGGACCATATCAGCTCTTATGGGCCTCAGTTTGCGGGCTGATGCTGGTGTTTTCCGTTGCAGCGAGTGATCTTCCCCGCGCGTTAGTGGGTCTGAAGCGAAGCCAAAACTTGATGACAATGAAAGTGAAGCAGGGAACGCTCTTTTTTGATAATGGAGATGAAGTGAAGTTGTGGGGCGTTAACTTTCAGCCCTGCTTGAGTTCTGAGTTTAAAATGATGAAGAAGCGAGGTCTTTACCAGCCCTTCGATAAGAGAGCCTATTTTGAGGCCATAGAAGCAAGCCTCGATGAAATAGAGATCTTAGGGGCAGATATCATTCGCTTTCATATCTCCCAAGCTGATATCACAGACGGGCAGGGGAGACTGGTTGAGAACCTTTGGTTGGAGACCTTGGATTATCTCTGTGCAGCTACGGTGGAGCGTGGCATTTATTTGAGTTTGGCTTTGCTGAACGATTACGGATGGTCCGTAAAGGACTCCTATGCCCGTCAGTACAAAAAGCAGCACCATCTGTTCCTGCCCGAAGCTCAGCAGGCCAGTGAAACCTATATTCGCGAACTGCTCAACCGCAAAAACCCATACGACCAAAACCGGCCTTACAAAAAGAACCCAGCGTGGGTGATTGTCGAGCCCATGAACGAACCGATGTTTTTCGATCGAGATCAGATGAGATCGAACTACCCGGGGATAGAGACCCGTTATCAGGGATGGTTGGCTGAACGCAGGTTAAAGGATCAACAAGACCACTTCATCCAGTTCAGAAAACAAAACACGATGGCTTTCATCGGACGCATGCAGAACATTTTCAAGACAGAAACATGTTCTCAGGTGATGTCTTGGTCGCTCAATTGGCCACGCTTTCGGGTCTGGACCGGGGATGACCCCTTCCAAGCGACGCTGGAAACGGACTGTGATCTTTTTTCCTTTTGCTTGTACCCCGGACAGAGCGAAACGCCGAAGGACTACAGAAAAGAAGCTCTCGACTTGAGTCAAAAAAGTTTTGACGACTACCTAAAAACAGTCATCGAAGACCCGATGTACCACGGTTGGATGCTGGAGGATCGCTTCAAGGGCAAAGCCGCCAGAATCGTTTACGAGTTCGAGTCTTGGTCCAACCAAAATTCTACACTTTACCCCAGAATGGCGCAGTTGTTTCGTAGTCTTGGCGCACAGGTGGCGACGATGTGGACCTATCGTATGAAAGATTTTGCCCCGCTTTTCAGTGGCACCCACAACATGAACCTCCTGACCACACCGCGGAAAGCCGCTAGTTTCATGATCGCTAAAGAGATCTTTTACGGCTTACGGCGCTATTCAAGCTTTCATCTGGACCCCGTTGTACAACTTGAGCATGGACAAAGCACGATCGAGTGGGCCAAGGACCTCAGTACTTTCAGTAACGATACCTGCTTGATCCACACCGGGCCTTTGAAGGATCGAAACTTGATCTTAACCGAGAGGGCGCAGCACATCATTGGCTATGGCGCTAGCCCTTTCGTGAACTACGAGGGCAATGGACTTTACTTATTGTCTTCTGGTTTGAGCGAGGATGGGCAACTTCATTTGCCCACTCTTTTTGGACATTCCGCTGCCATACTGCATTTTTTTCCCGGAGCAAGTTTCAATGTTCCCCATTACTCCAGGTCAAATAAAAATCGAGATGAGATCGCTGTCCATTTGGAGCGAGAACAGGCCTACTCGTTTGCATACTCCCATGTGAAAGATCAGCGTCGAGCCATGAGTTACTTCTCGGCTTCCCGTCCCCATGACAAAAAAGTGAAGGTCAAGGCGGGAACCTTGATCCTGCGCTAAATAGATTGAACCTATAGCCTTACTCTTTTACATAACACGATGAAGAAAAAACATATCAGCATCACTTGTTTTCTTTTGGCAAGCTTATGGTCGATGGCCTTTGGCTCGAGTGAGAAAGAAAAGCCCAATATCATTCTCATCTTGACGGACGATCAGGGTTTTGATGACTACGGCTTTGTTCAACAAGCGATGGAGACGCCGAATATCGATAAGATCGCCACCGAGGGCATTCGTTTTGATCGTTTTTACACGGCCCCCGCCTGTGCCCCCACTCGCTCTGCTCTGATGACAGGACGAAACTACATGCGGACAGGCACATCGGCCGTCGGTTTTGGTGCTGAGGCGCCCCACCGCGACGAGTACCTTTTGGGTCAAGGGATGCAGGCTGCTGGGTATTCGACTGCCATGGTGGGCAAGTGGAACCTCGGTCTCAGCGATGGCGATCTCCCCAGTCGACGAGGTTTTGATGAGGCATGGCCCATCGTCCGTCAAGACGTGAGGAGTTATGGACGCTATGAACACACCAACGCTCCCTTTTTTCACAACGGCCTTTACCAAGGCAGGGAAAAGGGTTGGCAGGTTGAGCGGGTGACCGATAAGGCACTCGGTTTTATTGAGGGCCATCACCAGAAACCTTTTTTTCTATATTTGGCATACTCTCAGCCCCACGAGCCGTGGTTGTGCCCAAAAGCATTACAAAATAAGTACATCGAGCGAGGTGTCGGACCCGAGTACGCGATGTTTTTGGGCATGATGGAGCAGTTGGATCAGCAGGTGGGGCGTATCTTGACTTCGCTCCAGCAAAATAAATTATCCGACGATACGATTGTGGTATTTTTAGGTGACAATGGGCCAACGCCAACAACTAGAATCCTAAAGATCAATGAGGATGGAAGTTCGTCACTAACAAAAGACTATTACACCATGACTCAGAGCGAGTGGCGTCTTCGCAATCCCAGTGGATTGAGGGACAAGAAGGCCTCTGGTTGGGAAAACGCCATTCGCAATCGCCTTTCTTTTTACTGTCCTGCCCGTTACGAACCAAAGGTCATCGATGACATGGCCATCGTGACGGATGTCTACCCGACCTTGGTGGCATTGGCGGGGGGGAAAAGAAGACCTGACTTGCCGAAGCTCGACGGTGAGAGCTTGATCCCCCTCATGGATGGGTTGCCTTCGACGAAGCCTCGTGTCTATTTCACGGCCGAGTCCGGTAAACCAGAGCAGAAAGAGGATGGCAACGGTTGGAGAGTGCGTTTTAGTGATGAGTCGTGGCCAATGGACCGGCGCAGCAGCAGCTTGACCCTTGGCCATTGGTCCCTGGTCAATGACGAGGGCAACTGGGGGCTCTTTGACTTGAGTCAAGATCCTGCACAGAAAAAAAATCTGAAAGATCAAAGACCCGAGCGCTTTGCCCATATGCAGTCTCTTTACCACAAGGAAAAAACGGCCATATGGAATGACCCTCATGCCTTCAGTGAGCCGGTGCAAGTTATTGGTTACGATACACCTCAGGATGCTTATCTTGAGATGGAGGGCATCTGCCGGATGAAAGGGAAAAACCATGTCACTTGGGCCAATACTTTTTTTCACGAGATTGGAGCGATTCAGGAGATGAAGATAAAGGCCCTCAAAGAGAGCTCATATAGAGTGACCCTCCGCGCCCTCAATGTTCCAGCAGCCACAAGAGTGGCATTGTATGTTGGAGATCAATGGCTTGAGGCCGACCTGACAGAAGGCTCAAAGTACCACAAAATAGGCACTCTAGATTTAGCGACAGGAGATCACACACTGGGCGTGAAAGTGATGGCGAGCCGTGATGCCAAAGCCCTAAAGAAAATGGCCATGTTCAGTCTACACCTCAAGGAGCTCAAGAACTGACATGCTAGTTACGAAAAGATGTTTATCACAACTGAGGAATTTCAAATGACAAGCCCTAGCCTGAATCGTCGACCTGGTCTTTTTCAGCGGCTCGTGGTGAGCTTGTGCATCTCGGTCTGCTTCGGTAGCTCAGCTTTAGCTGCCCGTCCAAATATCGTTTTCATCATCAGTGACGACCAGCCTAAGGACACCATCTCCTGTTATGGTTCAACACATCACCAGACGCCAAATATAGATCGTTTAGCCAGGGAGGGCATGAAATTCCAAAGGGCTTACACCACTGCAGCGCTCTGTGTGCCGACCCGATGGACCTGTTTGACGGGTTCGTACGCCTCGCGCAACACATGGCGAAACGACCTCAAGGACATCCGTCGCGTACAGAACAACTGCTTCATGACAGCGGGAACGGTGACGGTGGCCCATGTGCTCCAAAAAGCCGGCTACCGCACTGGGTTTGTGGGAAAAGATCACAGCACCGACAACATGGACATTCGCTTGCACAAGTTAGCTGCCGATGCTGACCCAGCGGATCCCGCTGTGGTTGAACGGTTGATTGAAAATGACCGTAGGCTGCGCGAGCGTGTACAAACCTACGGTTTTGACCATGTGGGTGGTTTGGTCCACGGCAATCTGGATCGGGAGTATCCAGATGCGATGGCCAAGCACAACATGGAGTGGATTGTGAAAGGAGCCTTAGATTTCTTGGAGCAGCAAAGCGATCAACAACCTTTTTTCCTCTGGATGGCGGCCACTTTGACTCACTCCCCAGAGATGGATATCGTCAATGAAGACCCCAGATTAACACCGGTCGGTTACCGCGATGATCACTTGAAGGTCATGCCAAGTCGGGAAGAGATCTTGGATGAGTTCGGGAAAAAGGGGCCGTTGCACTCGATGGCTGCAAAAGTGGCGTCCTTGGATGCTGGCATCGGAGCTGTGCTCAAAAAGTTAGATGAACGTGGTTTGGCCGAGAACACTCTCGTTGTCTACATGACGGACCAAGACAACAGGGGCAAGTCCACTTGTTATGAGAATGGTATCAACGTGCCTTTTGTGGCGCGATGGCCGGCGGTGATCAGTAGCGGATCCGTCTGCGAGGAACTCATCGCCAACACGGATTTGGCCCCCACATGGATGGCTCTCGCCGGCGCATCTCTTCAGCCGGGCATGACGGTTCAAGATGGCTTTAGCCTTTTGCCGGTTTTTAAAAAGCATGATCACCAATTGCATGAGGCGGTTTTTTCGGAGATGGGCTACAGCAAGTCCGTGACCACGAAGGACTGGAAGTACCTGTCGATCCGCTACCCCCAGCATCTACTGGAGAGAGGTTTTGAGCCCCCAGAAACGGGTACAACGGCACATCATCAAAAGATCGGTAGTTTCTCCATGTTACCGGGCAAACACGAGGGCAGTAAAACGCCCATGGGCCAAGCGAGAGGCTTGGGCCTCGTTGATATGGATCAACTCTATCACTTAAAAAAAGACCCACAAGAAGGCCGTAATCTAGCGAGGCACCCTGAATTCACTGAGAAATTGAAGCAAATGAAAGCGTTGTTATCGCAAAAGATAGCGCTTACGGAACGTCCTTTTGGAGAATTTTAATGAAGTGCAGTAAAGCAATATATATTCCTGAGGCATGTAGGCCTTTGGCAAAAACCACGGCTTGGTTGGCTTTTATGCTCTTGAGCTTTAGCATGGATGCATGGGCCTCATCCAGAAAGAATATCGTTTTGATCATTGCCGACGACCTGAGGTCGGACCTGAACTGTTATGGGGTGCAGCACATGGTCACACCCAATATCGATCGCTTGGCTAGGGAGGGCGTTATCTTTGAGCGAGCCTACGTTCAACAGCCCGTTTGCACTGCTTCGAGGGCAAGTTTCCTGACGGGGCTGCGTCCGGACTCCACCGGCAGTGATTATCCCTACTCTATCTACACCGTTGAGGAGCTCTTCGAGGGTGACCGTCCATCCATACCTAGGTATTTCATGAACCAAGGCTATTATGTTCGCTGTCTGGGTAAAATCCACCACGGTTACGAGGAGCATTTCACCGAGAGATCACTGCAGCGTTGGTTGCCCCAGTATGCCGACAAAAATATCAATAAATGGCCTAAAAATAAAAGACCAGCCTACGAGTGTCTCGACGTGCCCGATGAGACTTACCAGGACGGTTATCACACCGCCGAAGCGATCAAAACTTTGGAGCGCATGGCTGAGCAAGACCGACCGTTTTTTCTTGGTTTGGGCCTTTGGAAACCCCACTTACCATGGAACGCTCCAAAAAAATACTGGGATCTTTACGACCCCAAAAAGATTCCTTTAGCCGAGAATCCAGACCACCCATCGGGATCACCAGAGTACAGCACGGATTACTGTAATTTGAAAAAATATAAACTGCCAAAGTCCCCCAATCATTTGGTTGTCGGTGATCTAGATGTAGCCCGTCGCATGAAACACGCCTATGCCGCTTCGGTGTCATACATGGACGCCAACGTTGGGAAGGTCCTGAAGGCTTTGGAGCGACTAAAGTTGCGTCAGGACACCATCGTGATGCTGATGTCGGACCACGGTTGGCATCTGGGGGAGCAGGATCACTGGGGCAAGTCCACCAATTTCGAAAACTCAATCCGAGCACCCCTGATCGTGTCATCCCCAAGCCACGGTGGTGATCAACGCTGTACTGCTCTGGTGGAGTATGTCGACATTTACCCGACGCTGTGTGAATTGGCGGGATGTCAGGTGCCTAGCCATCTTGAGGGCAACAGTGTGGTGCCGCTGCTGGAGAACCCGCTGCGTCCTTGGAAGAGTGCTGTTTTCAGTCAATACCCAAGGGGTTACCCCAAGGCTAAATTTGAAGGCTACTCGGTGCGTGGAGACCGTTATCATTATATCCAGTGGCGTGAGCTCGATGGCTCCTTCAAGTCCCACGAGCTTTATGACCATCAAAAAGATCCCCATGAGGCCGTCAATGTTGTCGCTGAGGCCGAGCATGTGGCGACGGTCGAGATCATGAAGGCCAAGCTCGACTCTGGCTGGAAAGCTGCTTTGCCACAGGGGATCGTGAACCTTTCCGAGAACCCCGTCGCCCCTGCCTTTTTGCCATGGGGCAAAGAGGCGCAATTCGGTCCTCACGCCAGTTTAAAGGGTCGCAACCAATGAAGAGGGTTGGGCAAATGAGCACTAGTGTTTTGGCATGTAGGGCCTTGTTGGGGTCGAGTTTCTTTTTATTGTTGATGAGCCTTTCGTGGGCTTCCGTTAAAAAGAACGTTTTGTTCATTGCCGTGGACGACCTCAAGCCTCTGCTTCATTGTTACGGCCACGAGCAGGTTCACTCGCCTAACATCGATGCATTGGCAAGCTCAGGGACCGTTTTTACAAACGCCCATTGTCAGCAGGCCGTCTGTGGCCCGTCACGGGTCAGTTTGCTAACGGGTAAGTTCCCCGATAGCTTGGGGATCTACGGCATGGGCTCTAAAAAATACAAGCTCCGTGAGCTGCACCCCGACATCCTAACCTTGCCTCAGCATTTCAAAAACAATGGCTACAGGACCATCGGGATGGGTAAGATTTTCGACCCGCGCAACGTAGAGGACGACTGGCACGGGCCCCAAGATCTCATTTCTTGGACGGATTTTGTTGGGAAATACACCTACCACAAGTCTACGGGCAGCCCAAAAGTCGACGGTCATTATCACAACCCGGAACTGAAGACCAAGGGGGAGCAGATCCGAAAAAAAGGCAAGGCCAAGGGCCTAAAGGGCAAGGCCTTGCGTTTCTTCATGAGAGAACATGGCGCAGGTCCGGCGGTGGAGTGCTATGAGGTTCCGGACGACGCCTACAGCGATGGAGCCATGACCCA